>MDTG01448447.1_pt1 | contig 12616 bp, 15 predicted proteins | sample 811421 | NCBI WGS metagenome assembly MDTG01 (sample SAMN05326645, study PRJNA326480) | marine metagenome | isolation source: seawater | place: Pacific Ocean: South East | collected 2011 | reverse complement strand
TGTAACTTGTTCGCAAGTTTAGAGATGAAATTTTTAAGTTGTAATAATTGTTGATCTAAATTTTTTCTTAGTCTTGTAAGTTCTTCACTATTCTCCAACTCTTCTGCTTTAATAATTTCATCAAATTCTTCAGTGTAGGTTTTATAATTTATGTCACCTAAAGCGTTCTTTCCTTTTTTTCTTAAATCTGATTGAGAACTGTCTTCTATCTCAACTTCTTCCTCAGCTTGGTCTGATTCTTTGGCTTCATTTTCAAGATCGGGCATACCAGAGTCTATGGACATTTCCTCTTGCTTATCCTCTTTTTCTTTTGCCTGGTTTTCCTGATTATCTGGTTTATTTTGCTTATCATCGCTATTTTTTTCATCATCCTTTTTTTCTTCTTCATCTAGATTTTCATCAAGATTCATATCAGCAATAAGTTCAGAAATAAGTGAATTAAATTTTTTTTGATCTAAAATAAGCTCATTTAATTGACCGATCTTACCTTTAAATTTCTCATTTAAATCTTTTTTATACGATTTTAATTTTTTATCGATTTGAATATTATTTTCAAAATCAAGGAATTTTATCCTTAAATAATTTTCAAAAGACTCAATTATTTTATCTTCACTGCTTTTAAGATCTAGTCCAGATATTCGCTCTTGATAAAAGTTTTCAATATTACTTTTAATCCCTTTAAAATAGCTTGTACCTATTTTTTCACATCTTAATTTTTCTGAAATTCTATAAAGCTGTTTTGATATATTTCCTTCTGGCTCAAACTGTTTAAATGTTTTTGTGTTAGAAAATCTAAGTCTTAAAGATTTTGAGTCAGCGATTGCCCTAATTTGATTATAGTTTAATTTGTCATTTATTGGCCCAATTTCTGGTAATCTGATAGAGTTTTTTTCGGACTTTGGATTTTCGTTTCCAAATGAAACTTCAATTTTTTCAGAGTTTGATAAAGATCTTACAGTTGAGCTTATTGCTGTTTTGAAATCCTCAATTTTTGCTTTTTTATTTTCCACTTTATAAAGTGATATTTATAGACGACTCTGGCAGATCCTCACCAAAACATCTTTGATAATATTCAGATATTATTTTTTTTTCTAATTCATCACATTTATTTAAGAAAGTGATTCTAAAAGCATATCCTTGATCTTTGAAGATATTTGTATTTTCAGCCCAGTGTAAAACTGTCCGAGGACTCATTACAGTAGAAATGTCACCATTGATAAAACCTTTTCTTGTTAGGTCAGCAACTTTAATCATATTTGACAAAAGTTCTTTACCATCTTTATTATTGAAACTTTTATTTTTTGCTTGAACAATTTCTAATTCTTTTTCGAATGGTAAGTAATTAAGAGTTGAAACTATATTCCATCTATCCATTTGGCCTTGGTTTATCTGCTGTGTACCATGATAAAGACCAGTGGTGTCGCCTAAGCCAACAGTGTTAGTCGTAGCAAATATTCTAAAAAAATCATGCTGTTCTAAAACTTTATTCTTGTCTAATAGTGTAAAATTACCTTCACTTTCTAATATTCTTTGAATTACAAACATTACATCTGGTCTTCCTGCATCGTACTCGTCAAAAACAAGTGCTATAGGATTTTGAATAGACCAAGGCAATATCCCTTCTTTAAATTCTGTAATTTGTTTACCTTCTTTCAAAACTATTGCATCTTTTCCAATTAAATCAATTCTACTAATGTGACTATCTAAATTTACTCTGACACAAGGCCAATTCAGTCTAGCAGCTACTTGCTCAATATGTGTAGATTTCCCCGTACCATGGTAACCTTGAATCAACACCCTTTTATTAAAAGAGAAACCAGCCAAAATAGCTAAAGTGGTATCTTTATCAAATTTATAATCAGGATCAATTTTTGGCACGTACTCATTTTTTTTCGAAAAAGCTTCAACTTCCATACCACTCTCAAACCCAAAGGTTTGTTTGACAGAAAGTTTAATGTCAGGTTTATTTAAAAAATATTGTTCCATTTTAAAATAATTTTCCCTCTTTTCTCATTTTTTTTCTTATACTAGTTCCAGATATTTTCTGAATTTTCTTAGGAAGATTTATTTTTGTGATTTTATATCCAACTTTTCTTCCATAAACTATCTCAGAGATATTAGGCATACTACTTATTTTTATCCTTTTTTTAAAATATTTTAAGTCTTTTAAAATTCTGTTTTTTATTTGTATAAAGTTATAAGGATTATCTCCTAATTTCCAAACATTTTTTATTTGAATATTCACCTGACCGTGTTTCAATAAAGCATTTTCAAATAACAGTCTGTGTCCAGCGTGCCAGGGCTGGAATCTTCCTAGCATTTGTGCTGTAGGCGACTTATCGTCCCATTTGAAACCTAAAATTTTATCTAAAACAGCTAAAATCCAAAGGTCCGCATTTTTACTGTCAATGCGCACATCATATTTTTTTGGCTTTCTAAATATTTTATTTATTCTTGGGTACCTGCTTATTTTAATAGTATCCATCCAAATAATTATATTTGGTTTAAATATTTTAAATTGCTCATTTATAGGACAAATAAAATCAGCTACGACATATTTTTTCTTTGATTTAGAAGCTAATTTTTTCATTCGATGAACCTGTCTAATTATCCCTGTGTTGCTAAAATCCCAATCATTATATTTTCCTCTGACTTTGTCAGCATTTAGCCAATCTGCTTTTAAATATTTTACTAATTTTTTGGCTAAATATGTTTTTCCAGAGCCAGGCAAACCCATAATTAGAATCTTTTTTCTATTTTTCATAATTATCTTGAAAATTTATATTTTTTAAAACTATTGATTATTGAAGTTAAAAAATTTACGTATTGTTTCGGGTGTTTTCCAATTGCTGTTTCTGCTGCAAGAACTAGTGCAGATGCCCCCATTTCGAGAGAATTGAAAATATCGTTAGCCTCAGCTCTTGTAGGTGATGGATTTATAATCATACTCTCTAGAAAATTTGTAGCTATAGCTATTTGAGTCTTTTTGTTTTTGTTTTTAAATAAAAATCTTTGAGCAATAGGTATTTGTGAAATTTCCACCTCTCTTGATAAATCACCTCTATCAATAAGAAAAAAATTTGCAATTTTTGTCATTTTTTTGAAATTCCTAAGAGCTTCTTTAGTTTCAATTTTAAAATATTTATTTTTATTGGGTAATAATTTATTGAATCTTTTTATATCTTCACAATTATTTGTAAAAGATAAAGCGAAATTATTTATTTTATTTTTTTTTGCTATTTTAATAGCTTCAAAATCTTTTTTAGTTAAAAAATTAATTTTAATTTTTCTATTATCTATATGAACACCTTTATTTGCTTCCAATAAGCCAGCAGATAAACATTTTAAAGTAATCTTATTGATACTTATTTTTATTATTTTTCCAATTAAATTATTAAATCCAATTGAAACGATGTCATTAGTTTTTAATTTTGAAAAAATTTCCTCTGGATATATTCGAAAATTTCCACGACGTTTATAAATGAAAAACTTTTTATTATATCTAATTTTTTTTGAGACATTAACTTTTGATCTTATTTGAGCTCCCTCAGTGTCTATACATATTGGAACTTTTGTTTGACTTTTGATCTTTTTAATTAATTTCTCTAAACCATTAATATTTATATGAGACATATTAAGTCTCAAAAGATCAATTTTATTGTTAGTAAACTTTAAAAAATCCTTATTTAAAGAAGCAGGGCCCAAAGTACAAAAAATTTTTTTTTTCATTTTATATATTTTGGTAATTTAAAAATTTATTCTTTAAATTTTTGTCTAAAAAGTAGAGGTAAATTGAATAAATTGATATATTTATTATTTTCCAAGGATTGAATATTGGTGATCTATCTTCACCAAAAAAACCTAAGTGCCGTAAATAAAAATTTAAAAAACTTTGCTTTTGTAATTTAATTTTTTTAATTTTATAAAAAAAATTCACATATTTTATCTTCGAAATTACATAAATATCATCAGGTAATAAACAAGAAATATCGTACTTGTAATTATAAATATAATTTGATCTTTTTTTATCCTTAGGAAAATTATATTTTATAGTATCGAACAAATTTCCTGATTTAGTAGTTAAAAGATTAATTTTATTAAATTTAAAAGACATAAAACTTAAGATTTTTTTAACTTCTTTTTTAGTTTCTTTAAGTAGGTTTTCCATTTTAACAACTAAAACTCTTTTATCATTTAATGAAATATAAGCATTTTTAAAAGAGTTATAATTTCTATAAAAAGATGAGCTAAATTCTAAACCATCGTAATTTTGAGGTTTTTTATATCTAAAAAGATATCTAGAATTAACTTGGGTCATGGGATTTCTAAGCATGTGTATAATCATTGAATTTTTAAAAATATCCAGCAGACCTAGAAAATTTTCATCATGAACACTTATAACAACTGGTTTTTTATCTTTATAAAGTAAATTTAAAATGATTTCTAAAAATTCATTTAAGTAAATAAATTTATTATATCTAAATTTTTTTTTTAATTTAAATTTTAGTTTATATAAAATCTTATTTTTATTACTAAATTGATTTTTTTTAATTTCATCTAAAAAAATGCTACTTAGTTTTGATATACTGTGAGGATAAATTTTGTTCGTTAAACCATTTTCACTAATACTGTTTATAAAAAAATTTGTTGCTTCGTGAGGAAAAACATGAAAGTTTCTATTTCCATCTAAAAGCGCAGTAAGCAATTTTGTGCCGCATCGTCCTGCTCCAGTTATAAAGAATAATTTTCTCACGATTTTATAAATATATTTTTTTTAAGAAATCTCAAAATTATTTTTTGCCAAGAGTTTTTTTCAGTTGGCTGTACGCAAGGGTAATTTTTTTTAATTTATCCTCAAATTTTTTATTACCTTGATTTTTATCAGGATGATATTTTTTTACAAGCTCTTTGAATTTTGAATGTATTTGCTTCCATTTTACCTCTTCACTTAAATCCATCACTTGCAATGCATCTTTATCTTGCTGAGAAATTTTTGTTTTTTTAAAATCTCTAAAATTTGAACTCTTAAAAATATTTAACTTATCATCTAAAGCATTATTCCATAGAATATTAAAAAAATTATCTGATGAGCCGAAAGTTTTTGTTGATTTGTGCCAAGTTAAATCGGATTTAATAAAAAATTCTATTTCTTGATCATTCATGTTTTCGAAATAATTCCAATTTTTATTAAAAATTTTAATATGATTTAGACATAGCAATCTATACTTTTTACTATTGTCCTTTTCTACTGGAGCTTTATATGCCCCTATTTCATTACAATTGTCCCAATCACAAATAATTTTCATTGACTAGTTCTATATAGTAAAATCAAATTAATGAAAAATTATTTCAAAGTCATTCAAGAAAAGCTAAATAAAGAAATCAAAATTGAGGAAATTGAAATTATAGATAATTCCCATAAACACAAAGGGCATAAATTTTACTCTTCAGAAAAATTCCACTTACATTTAAAGATTAAGTCTTTATTTTTAAATTCAATTTCTCGTGTCAGTGCTCAAAAAATGATTATGAAAATTCTAAGAGATGACCTTCAAACAAAAATACACGCTTTAGAGATAACTATTGAGAAATAGTTTTGATTATTTTTTTTAAATTTTTAACTGATATCTTCGATTTATTTGGAAGAGAGGTCTTACCAATATTCTTTAAAAGAATAAAATTTATTTTATCATCATTATTTTTTTTATCATTTTTGAGATAGGGAACTAATTTATCAATTGAGTTGTGATTAGAATACTTTTTAAATGTAAAATCTAAATTATTTTCAATATATATATTTTTAATTCTATCTAAAGTTTTTGGAGAACATATCTTTTTAATGACAGAAAGCTTTGTTTCCAAAATCATGCCTGCTAATACTGCTTCACCATGAGTAATATTTTTAGAATAATCATTTTGAACTTCAATTGCATGAGCAAATGTATGTCCAAAATTTAAGATCATTCTTAAACCTTTTTCATTAACATCTTGGCTTGCAAAGTATTTTTTAATTTCACAACTTTTTTTAATTGCATATGTTAATTCTTTGGTTTCTTTCGCAAAAATTAATTTTGTTTTCTTTTCTAACCAATTAAAAAAATATTTATCTTTAATAATAGAGTGTTTTAAAATTTCAGCAAAACCGCAGATCATTTCTTTTTTTGTCAAAGAATCAATAAATAAAGTATCGCTAATAACTAACTTGGGTTGATAAAAAGATCCTATTAGATTTTTTCCAAACACAGAGTTTATTCCTGTTTTTCCGCCAATCGCTGAGTCTACCTGCGCAAGGAGTGTCGTGGGAATATTAATAAAATTCATTCCTCTTTTAAAAATGCTCGCAACAAAACCAGTCACGTCACCAGTAATTCCACCCCCGACAGCAATTAAAACATCAGAACGATTAAAATTTTCAGCCAATAAAATATTGAGAAAATTATTAACTATTTTTAAAGATTTATTTTTTTCACTAGCTTTAAAATTTAAAAATAAAAGATTGTAATTTTTAAATTTTATTTTTAAATCTTTTTTAAATTTAGTAGGAATATTTCTATCTATTACAAATGCAATATTTTTCGCATTAGGACATAACGATTTTAATTTTTTAGGTAAAATTTTAAGTGAGTTTTTACCAATAATAATTGAATAATTATAACTATTACTTTTAAATTTAATTTCCTGATTTTTCATATAAGTATAATATTCTTTCAACTATTTCTTTAGATCTAAGAGAATTACATTTAATTCTATGATCAGCCTCATTATAAATTTTTTTTCTGTCAAAATAAATTTTTTTTATTGTTTCAGCTGTATTTTTTTTAAATAAAAGAGGTCTTTGTTTGCTTTTCTTAAGTCTTCTAATCAATACATCGATTGGAACATCAAGCCAAAAACTAGTAGATAATTTTTTAGCACTTTTTCTTATTGAATTATTAATAAATGCACCTCCACCTAAAGATATAACAGAATTGCTTTTTTTTAATTCTAATAAGGTTATTTCGTTTTCAAGATTTCTAAAATAACTCTCACTTTTATTTTTAAATATGAGGTTTATAGATAGCCCCTCTTTTTCCTCTATCAATTTATCAACATCAATAAAGTTATAATTCAGCTTTTTTGCCAAGATTTTACCAATGGTAGATTTACCTACTCCCATCATTCCTGTCAAAGTTAGGTTTTTTGTCAATTTATCTTCTTTTTTGATTTTGATTTTTCATAAATATGTCTTATTTGTTAAGTTTAAATCAAATCTTAAAGTATGCAACTTAAATACAACAGGCAACCAAGTTTAGGGAGTTCAATATTAAAAACTTTATTAAAGTTATTGGTACTGATCATTGTCTTTATCTTTGTAATTTTTCTAATAGAAAAAGTAAGTTTTCCTAGTCCAGAAAAAAAATATCAAATAGACGTTACTAATGAAATTAAAAAGCTTTAAATATCTTTTAGGCTTATTAATAATTTTTTATTTATCACCTTTATATAGTGAGGAAAAAATTGATATTTGGAAAAATAAAAAAAAAACTAATACGGAAACAACTGAGACAGAAAATAAAGAAATTCAAAAAAAATCCAATTTAAAATCATCTCAAACTTTACAAGCTTTAGAAAAAATTCAAATAGAGGAAAGTTCTTCAATACAATCAAAGGAACAAAAAGTTTATGGTATTTATGAACCGGCAAGCTACGATTTTAGCTTAAATATGTGGTCGACGACTAAAGCAGAGGACTTGAGGTCAAGTTTAAAGAGATTAAAAAAAATTGAACTCTCTAAAGCTTCCACCGATATACTAGAAGCAATATTATTTTCATTTTCATATCCACCCCAAGACATGTCAGAAAAAGAATTTGTAGATTTAAAAATTAATTGGTTAATACAAAATGAACGAGTGGACTTAATGGAGAGTTTTTTAAAACAAAACAAACAATTTGAAAGTAAAAAAAAAGTTGTCCAATATTTAGTTGATAAAAACATATCAGGTGGAAATATTAAAGAAGGTTGTAAAAAAATTCGATTTATTGATGCTGAAATAAAAGACTCATATTTGGAAAAATTCAAAATTTACTGCTTAGTTTTTAATGATAAAAAACCAGAAGCTCAACTTCTATTAGATCTTTTACGTGAACAAAACCAATCTAGTAAATTTTATGATGACAAAATCAACTTTCTTCTAGGTGTATCAGACAAAACAAGCAAAAAAATAAATGAAAAAAATCTCTTGAATTTTTATCTTTCAAGCATCACTGCTAAAGATTTTATATATGAGCCCACAAAAAATACTAAACCAGAAATATGGAAATATTTAAATTCTGCTAATTTGATAAAATTAGATGATGCTTCAGATAAAAATAAGTTGAGAGAGCTAGAAATAGCAGCGAATAACAATAAATTAGATAAAAAAAAAATTTTTGAAATTTACAAACAAATGCCCTTTAACTTAAACACTTTATTAAATGCTAAAAACAATTATCAGTCATTGAACGAAAGTGATGCAAGAGCTTTAATTTACCAGAAATATTTACTATCCGAAGGAAATGAGTCAAAGATTGAATATCTTTTTTTATTAGAAGAATTATTTAAAAAATCTGATTTAATCAATATTTATTCAAAATTTCTAAGCGATAAAATCGAGGAAATAGGTATTGAAAATTTACCAAATGATTATCAAGAAATTGCATTGGCAAAAATTATTTCTGATGAAGATTTATTGTTTGGAAAAATAAAATATAATGACAAAATTCTTCATCAATCTAAAATTATGAAATATTTTGTTGAAGGAGAAAGCAAAAAAAAAGTTCAAAAAGATATCGACAAAATATTTAAAAAAATATCAAAAAATAAAAAGTATTTTATTTCAGCAAAAGATTTAGCTTTAGCTGATGCTTTAATAAAAGATGGTTTCTCTTTGCCTTCAAATTTTAAATATGATGAACTTGTAAAAAAATTCAGTGTACCAAACAATTTGTTGAAACTTATTGAAAATGATCAAAAAGCTTTTTTGGCATTGAAAATTGTTGAAATTATTGGAGAAGATGAGCCTCATCAACTAGATCCAGAAACTATATATTTTGTTACAAATCTATTAAACAAAATGGACCTTGTTACAATTAGAAACAAAGTTTTAAATTCTGCTCTACCATTAAGAACTTAATTAGAATATAAATTCAGTTATGACTATTAGAAAGATATTAACTGAACCAGATCCTTTTTTAAGACAAAAATCTAAAAACGTGGAAACGGTTAATGATGATATTCGATCTTTAATGGATGATATGCTTGAAACTATGTATGATGCTCCTGGTATTGGGTTAGCTGCTATTCAAGTAGGTGTTCCAAAGAGGGTTATTGTAATGGATTTAACTAGAAATGATGAAAAAAAAAATCCTTTGTATTTTGTTAATCCAGAAATCATCTCAAAATCTAAAAATGATACCGCTTATGAAGAAGGATGCCTTTCAGTGCCAAATCAATTTGCTGAAATAAGTAGACCTGATTACTGTAAAGTAAAATTTTTAGACTATGAGGGTAGTGAAAAAATTATTGAAGCGAGAGGTTTGCTTGCAACTTGTATTCAACACGAGATGGATCATTTAGAGGGAATATTGTTCATAGACTACTTATCAAAACTTAAAAAAAGCATGATAATTAAAAAACTTTCAAAGCAAAAAAAAACGTTAGAGCGAATAGTTGTATAAATATAAATGCCTTTCAAAATATTATTTATGGGGACACCTGAGTTCTCGGTTCCAGTATTAAAGTCTATTAATGAGTCAAAACATAGAGTCTTAGAAGTTTATACCCAACCTCCTAAAAAGAAAAATAGAGGCCAGAAAATTCAAAATTCTCCAATTCATGAATGTGCAAATAAATTAAAAATTTCGGTTCGTAATCCTATTTCTTTTAGTCAAAAGGAAGAAATTGAGCACATTAAAAATTTAAAACCAGACATTGTTGTGGTTGTTGCTTATGGAAAGATATTGCCTAGCAGCTTATTAAATTTAAATAATATACTTTTTATAAATATCCACGCATCTTTATTACCTAGATGGAGGGGCGCAGCTCCTATTCAAAGGTCGATTATGAATATGGATAGCGAAACTGGTATCTCAATAATGAAAATAGAGCCTAAGTTGGACTCGGGACCAGTAATGCTTCAATCAAAAATAAAGATTCACCCCAATTTAAATTCTGAGGAACTTAGTAATGAAATGTCAAAAATTGGCGCTAAACTAATCTTAGATGCACTAGAATTAATAGAGGTGAATAAAGCTAAATTCATATCACAAGATGAGTCCAAAGTTACCTACGCTAAAAAAATTGAGAAAACTGAGTCTAAAATAGATTGGAGGGAAGATGCGGAAAATATTGTAGCAAAAATTAATGCTTTAAACCCTAATCCAGGTTGTTGGTTTGAACTAAATGGATCAAGAATCAAAATAATTAAAGCAAAAAAAATAATTTATGAGGCAAACCCAGGCATAGTTTTAGACGAAAAATTCACAATAGGTTGTTTAAAAAACGCTGTTCAAATATTGGAGGTTAAAAAAGAAGGAAAACAAAAAATGACTTCAAAAGAATTTCTAAGAGGCAATAAAATAAAAATTGGTCAAAATTTAAATTAAGATGTTTAATTACCTTTTAAGAATAGAGTATGATGGAACAGGTTTTGTTGGCTGGCAAAGTCAAAAAAATGGAAAATCAATTCAGAATATTATTGAGAAAGCTTTGAAGAAAGTTTTAAACACTCAAATAAGAGTAATAGGATCTGGAAGAACTGATAAAGGGGTACATGCTTTATCTCAATATGCAAATTTTAAATTAAAAAAAAAGATTAATGAAAAAAAAACTTTTTTAAATTCTATTAATTTTTTTTTAAAAAAAAACTGTATATCAATTTTAGATTTAAAAACTAAGAACGCTAATTTTCATGCAAGATTTAGTGCGAAGTTGCGTACTTACGAATATTTAATAATAAATAGACAAGGAAGCCTATCAATCGACCGAAATAGGGCGTGGCACATAAAAAAAAATATAAATTTAAAATTATTAAAAAAGGGAGCTAAAATTTTAGAAGGAACTCATGATTTTTCAATTTTTAGAGCGTCATCATGCTCTGCTAAATCACCGGTTAAAAAAATGCATCCAATAAAAATTATTAAGACTAATGGTAAAATTAAGATCAGATTCAGTTCAAAATCATTCCTTCAAAATCAAGTAAGATCAATGGTTGGTTGTTTAAAATATTTATCAACTGGTAAATGGAGTTTGACAGAATTTAAAAATGCTTTTGAGTCGGGAAAAAGAGAAAGATGTGCTCCTCCTGCACCTGCTTGTGGTTTATATTTGCTTAATGTCGAATATTAAAATTTAAAGATATTTTTTCCCCCATATTTCCTCAAGGAATTTATTGATATAAAAAGGAGAGAAATAAAATTTTCAATAAAATTTAATTTATTATAATTTTTGTTTATTTTCCAAATCCAATAAAAATTTTTTAGATTACTACTTTGAAGTGAATTTCTTCTTATTCTATAAAAAGTTAAATATTGTTTTAAACAATGCGCATGCCCAACTTTTTTAAGAAGGCTACATTTAAAAAAAAAATCTTCACAAATTTTAGTGTTAGTAAATTTGATATTACCAATTATATTTCTTTTTACCATCATAGTGCTCGTTGCAATAGAAGAGTTTCTTAGAAAACTAGCGAAATCAATTTTTGAAGGGCTATTTATTTTCCTTTTTTTCTCACCAAATGTTTTGTAATCCGTATATGAAAATAAAAAATTATTATTTTTCATGAAATTAATTTGTTTTTTTAATTTATCTTTTTTCCATATATCATCAGAGTCAATAAATGCTAAATAAGAAGAATTAGATTTTTTTATCGCAAAATTTCTACAAAAACCAGCACCACGATTTTTATTAAGAAAAAAAACTTTAATGTTTTTCTTTTTTGGAATTTTTTTCAAAATATTTTTTGTTTTTGCATCTGAGAAATCATCAACTATAATTAATTTCCAATTTTTATAAGTTTGCCTTAAAATGCTATTGATAGTTTTAATAATAAATTTTGAACTATTATAATTGGGTAAAATTATATCTATTTTTGTTTTTTCTTTTTTTTTATTCTCCATCTCGATCCTTCTCTTACAATATAACCACAACAATTTTTTGATCTACAACGACATGGGTAATTTTTATAATCTTCATCAAAACTAAAGCCATAGTCATAAGAAAATTCTTCATCTTTTTTAATATCTTTAATTGCATGAACCCATACTTTCAAGCCTGTACCAGTTACTTCACAATTTGGATTACATGAATGGTTAATAAGCCTCGCAGTATTGAATTTAAAATCACCGTCAAGGTCAAATCTCTTATTTAAATTAAAAAGATAAATAGCCTTGTCATTATCGTACTTTGGATTTTCTTCCGCTTCTTTTCTTGTAATTATTTTACCTTTATATTCAATTACCTTTGAGCCTTTTTTTATATTCTTTGATGCGTATAGACCAAAGTTATCAATTTGAGATCTTCTAACTTTATAAGGCTTCACTTAAAATAATCCTCAAGGATATTTTGATATATTTTAGTTAAATTTTTTAAGTCCTTTAG
>MDTG01353013.1_pt1 | contig 12616 bp, 11 predicted proteins | sample 811421 | NCBI WGS metagenome assembly MDTG01 (sample SAMN05326645, study PRJNA326480) | marine metagenome | isolation source: seawater | place: Pacific Ocean: South East | collected 2011 | reverse complement strand
TGTAAGTCAGAAACAATTTTAAAACTTTCATCGAACAACAGTTCTTCACGAGAACTTGTTTTAATAAATAAACCAGGGTGTGGTAATTGGTTATACATAAGAGGGCTTTTCAAAGATGAACTATGTGCATGAAAAGTGGAATATGAGCCATCTTTTGGGTTATAAAAATCTACATTGAATGAAATAATTTGTTTATTATTGTCATGTTTGCTTGATATCAATGCAGCATTTTCAAAAACAGAGCTATTCTCGTAGTAATCATCAGAATTTAGAATACAAACTATATCTCCACTTGAAAGCTTAATGCCTTTATTCATTGCATTATAAATGCCCTCATCTTCTTCAGACACAATAGTGTGATTAGCTGCATTTTTAGCAATAATTTCTAAAGTATTATCAGTTGATTTACCATCAATAAATATATGTTCGTAATTCTTATATGTCTGTGCTTTTACACTTAAGATATTTTTCAGAATAGTAGCTTCACTGTTATAACATGGCGTTATAACAGAGATTTTTATTTGTTTTTGGTTGATCATTGGGTATTTATTGAACTATGTAATCAGCCCAGCCCTATTGCAACAATAATCATTATAGTAAAACATTTCAATACATTCAGATAAGCCTAGATTATTGATTGGATTTGTATCTCAAGCTAAATTTAATAAAATTAGTTTAAAAATATTGCATAAAATATATCATTTTTAAAAATAAGAAAGAATAAAACACATATAATTAACTAATAGTATTGGGAAATACTATATAATTTGCATTCACAGCACGTGAGCAAAGGGATTAAATGACAGAAAAAATAAGAGCCGAAAGTTTTCTATCCGCAGGAGTGCGTAAAGAAGACTCAGATATAGATTTAGGTAAAATCTTTAGATTCTTGCTCATGCAATCAAAACTAATTATCTCAATAGTTCTTGTAGTTTTTGCAATATCATTCCTACTTTTCATCACAGCAGAAAAACATTACAAGATAGTTAGCCTTCTTGAATATGAGGAATTTGATCAAAATATTCTTGATCCTTCACAAGTTTTACAATTCACAACTGGAAGTACTGCGACACCTGCTTCTAACATGATTGAATTATATGAATCTCGAACTAACTACCTAAAAATAATAAAAGACTTAAAACTTAATATTAAGATTGAAGGCCTTTCTGATAACGAAAGTGTTGATATCGATATATCTTCAAAAGAAAACGATCTTCTTGAAATGCATCAGCTCAAGTATTCCTTTGCAGAAGATAGCTATAGCTTGTTGGATAGCGAACTTAATGAAATCCAGAAGGCTAAATATGGTGAGTATATTTCATATAATGACCTAAAAATGTCGGTTTTATCAGCAAATTTATCAGAGTATAGGCCATTAAATATTAATTACAGAAATCCTGAAAGTATGTATGGTTCATTTAAATCAATGATGCAGGTTGGTTTTTCTGGCACAACAGGAAATTCATTTTTTATGAATGAGGGTTTAATCACCGTCTCCTACACCTCAACTGATACAGATCTAGGGAAAAAAATCATAAATTACGCAAATAGTATTTTTCTAAACCAAAGAATCTATGACGAAAACGAAAAATCAAGAAAAGCGATAAGTTTTATTGAAAAAAATATGGAGTCTATTAAGGAATCTGTGGAAAAAAATAAAACAAAATTAAAACAATTTCGCGAGGAGAACAAATCTTTAAATGTTAGTCTAGAAATCGAGGGTATTATTTCCAAGATTCAGTCTTTGGATCAGGCGTTAAACTCAATTGACATTGAAATTGCCAAAGCTCAAGATATATATACACAAAATAATCCAGCTTATCTAAATCTTGTAAGCAAAAAAGCCTTAATTGAGCAACAGAAAGAAGAGGTATTATTAGTGATCGAAATGATGCCTAAAGAACAGCAAAAATATATTGATTTATTTAACGAACTTGAGGTATCACAAGCTTTATTTGAACAATTGGAGTCAAGAAGACTAGGTTTTTCAATACTTGAAGCAAGCACTATTGGTGATGTAAGAGTTATTGATGAGGCTTATGTTGATTCTCTAGTCAGTCCGAAATTAAATTTTGTAATTATTTGCACTTTCGTTTCCTTTCTGATTGCATGTTTTATTGCGATTGTTAGGGGCTTTTATTTTCTACCAATATCAAATCCAGCTGAAATTTTTGATAACGATATTTATATACCGATAGTTGGAGTAGTGCCAGAAATTGAGAACTTCGAATTCAATCAAGATGATATAAAGCTAACTTCTTCAATTGAATCTCTTATAGTGAATATAAATGCAATGCAAGATAAAAGTGATGATAATAAGCTAATAACAATTACAAGCCCATCACCTGGTAATGGAAAGTCTACTCTTTCTATGAAACTAGCAGAAAGATTAGCAAAAATTGGGAAAAAAGTTCTGTTAGTAGATAATGATTTGAAAAGAGGGAAGATAGCTAGAAATTATAATCTAAGAAGTATTTCCGAAGAGAGATTTAATGCTATTGATGAATCAACGATAAATAAATATAAGGTTCATGAAAATCTCTTCATTATTCCTAGAGTTAAGGGTTTAAAAAATACTTTCCAATTTCTTTATAGCTACCACTACAAAGAAAAAATTAGTTTTTTTAAAGATAATTTTGACTATATCATTTTTGATACAGGCCCTATCTTATCTGTAGCTGATTCTTCAATTTTAATTGAACAAAGCGGTATAAATTTGCTTGTTGTAAGACATGTGATCAATAGAATAAATGAAATAAAACAGTCTATTGATAACTTTAATCAAATAAATAAAGAAATTGACGGAATAGTTTATAATGCATATGCAAAACCAAAAAGCTATTATGGTTACTATGGTATTTATGGTAATTATTCTTATCAGTACTACGCGGAAAAATACTTAGATGAAGCCTATGAATATGAAAAACAAGATTAGTTTATTAATATTATCTTTGTTTATTAGCAGTTGCAGCCTCTCTCCTGGAATGCACATGGAAACAAATTCTCCTTGGCTTGAAGAATCAAAATATGTTTTTATTGATTCAATAGATAAAAATGTAAAATTAATCAGCATATCGCAGACACAAGATAAATCTTACGAGAATAATTACATATACAAGATAGGTGTTGGGGACCAGATTGCTGTAACAGTTTGGGGTCTTCCAGATATATTTCCTGTCACTAATATAAGCCCTGATCAAAATCTAAGAAGAGTTGATGCGAATGGGGATATCTTTTTTCCGTATGTTGGGTTAATTGAAGCAAGAGGAAAAACACAAAATGAACTAAGAGATGGTATAACTCGAAAATTATCAGAGTATTTCACTGATCCACAAGTAGACGTTACGATTGCTAGGTTTAATTCACAACAAGTTTTTGTTTTAGGTGAAGTTACAAAACCAAAAAAAATAAATATCAGTGATATTCCAATAAGTCTATCAAATGCAATTGGTGAATCATTTGGCTTAAATACAAATACAGCTGCGGCTTCAGAAGTTTTCATAATCAGACAAAATGTAGCTGGTAGAGATCCACTAATTTTTCATGCTAATTTGAAAAACCCTTCAAGTTTTATTGAAGCAGGTAATTTCTATCTAATAAATAATGACATCGTTTATGTAAACGCTAGTGGAACAACTAGATGGAATAAGGTTATTTCTCAGTTTTTTCCTTTTTCCACTTTTCTTAATAGCATAGACAACCTTACTTCTGATTAAAAAATATTGTGTCATCCAAAAAAAAATCATTTTGCATTGTTTGTGTAGCAAATTATTGTAGAAGCCCAGTGGCAGAAATCTTACTTGAAAAAAAATTTGGGCATAAATATGAGTTTTTTTCTGCAGGCTTATCACCCATATCACAACCAAACATGGATAAAAGGTCATTATTATTCTTAAAAGATAAAAATGTAATTCATAATTTTCACACTCCAAAAAAGATTAATCATAAAATGCTAAGTTATTTTGATAAATTTCTTGCAGTAGATCTCTACGTTTTAAATCAATTGAATACTAGTTTCCCGAAGTATAGGCATAAATTTAGTTGCTTGACTATGCAATTTACCGATATAAATATTATCGATCCATATAGGTTTCAGACTGATGAATACATTAGAGTTATGAATGACATTGAAAAAGTCGTTAAAAAAATTAATCTAGAAGACCATTGAAATTAGTTGAAAATTGTAAATATAAGATTAAATCCATTTTAAATAAAGCTTTCAGTAATATAAAAAACCAGACTATTTCGCACTACTTTTAATGCCTTGTAAAAAAACTGTATTGAATAGTTTGTTTCAGTATTTATTCTAAGAAAAATGGCAAAGAATGAAAGGCATTATTTTTTAAATTAATTGGTTTTGATGGATCATAGTTGTGTATAAGATTTGTAATTATCCAATCAGAAAAACCAAAGTATTCTTTTGGTAAAGTGTTTCTTAGCTTATCAATAAATAAGTATGTACGATTCCCATTAAGAGCTTTCTCAAATAACAAAGTTGAAAAAAAACCTGCTACACAATGTTCTGTATCATTAGCTTCTTCAATGCCACACTTACCAATAAAGTTTTTAAATTTATTTGTATCGCGCTGATGAAATTTTATATTCACATAGTTAAATTCCAATTTTAATTCATTGATTATTTCTTTAATAATTAATGTCCACTTTTGAAAGTTAATGTCAAAATCAACATAGTAAGGTTGCGAAATAAACGTTATGCCATCTGACTTACCAATTATTTGGTTTGACGTTCTAGAATTATAAAAAGCATTATTATGATCGATTGGTATGCCTTTTGGTAATGTATATGTAAATCGATTACACCAAACACCAGTTTCTCCAAATAAAAAATTTCTGCCCTCTTGATATGTTAATGATTTAATAAAAGCTCTAAGTGGTTTGCTGCCTTTGGATTTACATCTTAAGAAAAATTCAATATTGTCCGGTACAACTTTAATTTCAAACCTAGAAACTAAAAGCTTTGACAGATCATTACTTAGTTTATCTTGCAATCCCCAAAAAAAAATACACTCATCATGTGGTGAAATTTTACAAATTTTTTTATAAATTAAATCTAAATGATTTGAAAATAAACGAGAAATTAAGCCACATGATTCATATAACCGGTATTTTCCAACAACACGTTTATCGTTAGTTGAAAAGTTACCAATAATAATTACTTTTGCGTTCTTGTCTTCAATGTTATTAAGGTGATAATCGTGATTTATTATATGAAGTGCCATAAAATTTATCTAATAAATTAGGGTGTTATTAAAATATTACAATCCGAACATCACCCTATAGTCGAAAGGTTTTTCATGAACTTTTAAACGTCTTTTAATAAATTTAGCTGGATTTCCTCCTACTACTGATAAGTCGCTTATATCCTTTGTTACGACTGATGATGACATTACCACTGCACCATAGCCAACTTTAATTTTTGGCATTATAGATACATCGCTAAAAATTATTACATTATTAGATATATTTACATCGCCTCCCTTTGATGAAAAATTCTCACATTCATAATCATGACCAAGGGTATATATTTTTGCCGCATGTCCAATCATGACATTATCTCCGATTGAAATTTTATTTCTTGTATCAAGAAAACACTGACTATTAATAGTCGATCCTTTTCCAACATTTAAATTTCTCATCATCAAGACTTTTATACCTCGATGTATTGTCACAGACTGATGCACTTTAGAATTTGAAAAAAACATATTTATAAATCTCACTCTTAAGCTACTAGAAGGAAGGATATTCAAAATTAATGATCCAAGTACGCCTGGCACCAAATAAAATTTTTCTTTAAAAGATTGTTTGATATTCTTGAAATCCATTTAGAGGCTCTCCGATTTTCACATATATAGTCATTGCATAAACCAATACTATTGTAGCAAGAAAAGTGATTAGTTTAATTTGATTATTAAAATTCAAATCTACAAAAAGAAGGGGGATATAGAAAAATACCAACATTCTGTTGAAAACATATCCAAGAAAGAAATTTACAAAAATTGCCATTAACAAGGCAACAAAACATATTTTTATACATTCTTTGTTGCCTGAAAGTACTGACCCTATTAACAATACAGATCCAATGATTATATAAAACATGCCTTCTTGATCATAAGCCTGATATTGAACCAACAACTTTAACTCTGAATCAATAACATATACGGCATTAACCAACCAATATAAAATAATTACGCCAAATAAGCTGATTAAAATAAATTTCAAAGCAGATTTATAAGTGAAGTTATATTTTTGTAAAGAGTAATAGATTGGCAGAGCCACCATACATGTAGCATGTATTAGTGATGCAACAATATATAATATAAACCCTAAATTAGTTTTTTCTTCTCTTAAAAACTTTATGCTTAATAAAATTATAGAAACTCCTAAAGCTTGTCTCACAATTGTAAATGAATCAATGTAGAAAAACGGAAGAGAAAAAAATATGATAGTTGCATATTTCCTATCAGTGTTAAATACCATCATAAGAATAATTGATTGAATTACAGCAGCAAGGCCCATAAAGCCGTTAGGAAAATCTAAAATATTAGCAATACGATTAAGGACGTCTCCAAGATAAGAAAAGTTAAAGCTCAAGTTATTTTCAGTGATGTAGGTATAATTAAAATAGTCATAACCTACTCCATACCTAATTAATAGCAATAATCCCATTGCTAAAATTGATAATTTAATTATGTTCTTATTATTTTTATTAAAAAGCAGTGCGATTAAAGAAATTAGCAAAGGAATTGAGATTATAAATACAGACATAAAAAAGTTATTTCTTGAACAAGATCATGAATTGAAAAAAAGAAATTTAATCATTTGTTAAAATTTTCGACGTAATCCTTATAGGTAATTTCAAGTCCTGATTTAATACTCACATTATGCGTCCATCCTAATTTTTTTAACTTATTATGGTTCAGTAATTTTCTTGGTGTACCATCAGGTCTAGATTTATCCCATTCAATTTTCCCTTTAAAATCAGTAATAATTAATAGCAACTCTGCTAGATCTTTTATTGATAACTCTTCACCTGATCCCACATTAATATGTGATGACATTTCACTTATTTCTTTTTGGTATTTATCCTTAGACAAATTCATTAAGAAGCAAGATGCATTTGCAAGGTCATCAACAAACAGAAACTCTCTTAAAGCTGAACCTGTGCCCCATACTGTAATTTTTTTTGAGCTTTTTAATTTTGCTTCGTGAATCTTCATTATGAGTGCTGGAATTACATGACTATTTTCTAGATGGTAATTATCTCCTGGTCCATATAAATTTGTTGGCATAATACTTCTATAATCTGTGCCATATTGTCGATTATAACTTTCACAAGTTTTGATTCCTGCAATCTTAGAAATAGCATATGGCTCGTTTGTTGGTTCAAGATAGCCTTGTAATAATTCACTTTCCTTTATGGGTTGATTTGCAAATTTTGGATAGATGCATGAAGAACCAAGAAATAGTAGTTTAGTCACGCCAGAAAAATATGAACTGTGAATCACATTATTTTGTATCATCAGATTTTGATATATAAATTCTGCGGGATAAGTATTATTTGCATTTATTCCTCCAACTTTAGCAGCGGCAAGATAAACTTGATCAAAGTTATGATTACAAAAAAAATCTTTCACTTGAGTTTGGTTGGTGAGATCTAGCTCTTTTCTAGATGCAGTTATCAATTCAACATCCTGGTTCTGAAGTTGCCTACATATTGCAGAGCCAACCATGCCATTGTGTCCTGCTACAAAAATTTTAGTCATTGAATTATTCTTCTTTTTGAAGGGAAACTTTATACCCATGATCTTTTAGAAGCTTTATTCGCTTCGCTTCTTGCAGATCATAATCCACCATCTCTGAACACATATCTTGCACTGTAATTTCAGGCGTCCATTTTAACTTCTTTTTTGCATAAGATGGGTCACCTAACAAAGTTTCAACCTCTGCTGGTCTAAAATATCTTGGATCAACTTTTACAATTACATCACCAACGCTAATTCCAGGAGCATCATCTCCAGAAATTTTTGTGACAACTCCTTCCTCACTTTCACCAGAACCTCTAAAAGCAAGCTCCACTCCTAACTTTAGTGCAGACCATTCAATAAATTGACGAACAGAATATTGGAACCCTGTCGCTATGACAAAGTCTTCTGGACTATCTTGCTGAAGCATCATCCATTGCATTTTCACATAATCTTTTGCATGACCCCAATCCCTTTTAGCATCCAAATTTCCCATGTAGACACACTTTTCAAGACCTTGGGCTATGTTACATAAGCCTCGTGTAATTTTTCTTGTGACAAAAGTTTCACCCCTACGTGGGGACTCATGATTAAATAAAATACCATTACATGCATACATGTCATAAGATTCGCGATAATTTACTGTTATCCAGTATGCATAAAGCTTTGCAACAGCATAGGGAGATCTTGGATAAAAGGGAGTAGTCTCTTTTTGCGGTGTTTCTTGAACTAACCCATAAAGCTCTGATGTTGAAGCTTGATAAAATCTAGTTTTTTTCTCAAGCCCCAAAAACCTGATTGCTTCCAAGAGTCTAAGTGTACCAATGGCATCAACATCGGCTGTGTATTCAGGCGAATCAAAGCTAACTGCTACATGAGATTGAGCGCCAAGGTTATATACCTCATCAGGCTCAACACTAGATAAGATTCGTGTAAGATTTGATGAATCAGTAAGGTCGCCATAATGTAAAATAAATTTTTTGTTGTCAGTATGTGGATCTTCGTAGATATGGTCTATCCTTTGTGTATTTAAAGATGAGGCTCTTCGCTTTATACCATGAACTTCGTAACCTTTCTCTAAAAGAAGTTCAACTAGATAGGAACCATCTTGGCCCGTTACACCTGTAATTAATGCTTTTTTGCTCATAATTTAGTTGCTAAATATGTTAATTTTTCAATCATACCAATTTTACAATGAATGAAGCGATATTCTACTTTTTTTCTTGAATTTCACGGCAATGTCTTAAAATAAAATTCTGCTCAAGCGTTTAAGCCAATGAGCTATTAGTGACTTCTTGAAAAACAGCTAATGAATATAAACGAAGTATAATCGATTCTTTACCTGCAGAGATATTTCCATCAAATAATTTAAATAATTTATGATCATTTTAAACCTCTCTCACTAAAGAAGAGTTCATTATAGACTGGTCGAATCGGTCAATAATAGATTTATTACTTCCCTTATAGTTTAGAATTCGACATATATGCTTATCCTAAATAATTAATCCCCAATACTATAAGAATTAATAAAATACTTGATAAAAAAGATACCATCATGAAGGCCTTAAAAAAACGCGCATAGCTGAACCCAAAGAAATTAAAATTCATTAGCATTTGAATAATATTCTTAAAAATATAAGCTGTGGCTACTATTAAAGAGACAACTTCTGCAGTAATAGAAACAAAAATTATTGATAAAAGCAAACTAATCATTGCTGTTATAGCCACCAATCCAGCCGATATGGAGTACTGTTTGTTTCGACCAGAAATATAAAATAGATTGCTGTTTAAAACACCAAATGTATGTGCCAGAGCATAAAATGAAAGCCAAAAAAGAGCATCTGATGCACCCATGAATTCAATTCCAACAACAAATTCTATAAGCATTTCCCGATAAATTAAAAGCAAACCAATAAATACTGAAAACAACAAATAGAGACTTGAGAATATTGTTGTAAATAATGATTCTAGACCCTTAAAGTCTCTGCGTTCATAAAAAAATAAAGCTTTTTTCATAAAAAGATTAGATATTGCGAAAATTATCGCAACCGGTACCATGACAAGTTGAAATGCGAAACCATAGTAACCCTGCTCTACAGAGCCACTATAATATTGAATTGCATACCTGCCAGAATAAGCGTAGAGACTAGTTATTAATGCGTATGGTAAAAGAGGAAGTATGAAACTTAAAAAAGATTTAAATATCGAAGTGAACCTGCCCTTCACAAATTTAAAGCTATATATAAATCCATTTCTACTTATAAAAAATATGAAGTAGATAGTTAAGGAAAGAATTAGCACATAATAGAAAAAAATAAGATCCAATTGACTATAAAATTGAATCAAGACCAAAAGCATTACTAATATACAGCGACTAAAAAATTTCAACTGTTCTGTGGCTACTGAACTTTCGGTTGCATCTGCATAATCTACTGACCGTTGTTGAAGAAAGAAAAATAGTGAATAGATAAAACCTAAGTATAAAATCTCAGAATCAAAATCTTTCAGGAGAAAAGCGCTTGATTCTCCTAAACTTGAGTCAAAAATGAATATTAGAAAAACAATAACAGATACGACACTGAGATATAGTAGATAAAATTTATTTATATCCGTCCGGTTAAACTTGGCTTTTGCTAAGTGATATACATATGCTGTATTCGAAGAAAATAGAAAAATTTGAAATAAAAATGCAAAGGTTGATGTTATGTAAGTATAAAATCCATAACTTTCAACGCCAATTTGTCTAGGAACAAATAAACCAATATAAAGTGACAAAAGCATTCCAATTCCTGTATAAAATACTTTCAAAATCATGTCATTAGGCAGCGACCGACTTAATTTAAGAAGTCTTTCAACTATCATGACTTTTATTATTTGTTTTTTTCCAATTATTAAAATCTATAAAATCTTCAACTAAATTTTTTGCTAATTGTTTATTTGATAAATTATATTCCCATTTTATTTTTTTCTTTGCTAACTCGGGGCTCCCCCATATAGCGTTTAATTCGTTTGTTCTAAATAATTTTTCATCTATCTTAATGAAATCATCAAAGTTTAATCTTAGGGACGAATATATATTAGTTAAAAATTCTTTTAAGGATATTGGAAATCCTGTGCTGATAATAAGATCAGTTGGGTTTTTCTGATTTAGCATTAGATAAATAGCCTCAACATATTTTGGTGCATAGCCCCAGTCACGGATCACATTTATATCTCCTAAAATTAGCTTAGATTTCAAACCTTCAGACTGAGAAAGAGCGTGATTAATAGCTTTATTTATCACAAATCCATCTTTTCGCAGACATGATTCATGATTAAATAATATTCCACTGACACAATATAGACCAAAAGTTTCCCTGTAGAGCTTCACACATTTATAGCCAAACTCTTTAGAAATGCCATAAGGACTTATTGGATTAGTTGGGCTTTGTTCAGTAACAGGCAAATTAGATTCTCTGACATTCCCATAAATTTCACTAGATGAAGCTTGATACAATTTTGTTCTTGGACTAAAAATTCTTATAGCTTCAAGGATGTTTAAAAGACTTTTATTATTAAAATCAATGGTTTCATAGGGATTTTGAAATGACTTTCCTACCGAGCTTTGGGCAGCTAAATTAAAAAATAAATCAGGTTTAATATTAGATAAAAGCTTATTTACTTCTTTACTGTTTTCAAGATTGCAATTAATTAACGTTACTTTAGATTCAGTGCCTAAGTAAGACAATCCAATAGGATAATGATTATCTGGATTCTTCCTGACGATGCCAAAACATCTAATATTTAATTTGATTAAGTGTTTTAGAAGATATGCTCCATCTTGGCCTGAGACTCCAGTTACAATTGCAGTTTTATCCATTATTCAAAATCCTAAAAATATTGCCTGAAATTGATTTCCAATTATGTGTTTTAAGCAGATGTTGTTGGTTTTCTATATTCACTTTTGGATCAACCTTATTTAACAAATCTTCGAAATTTATTTCTGAGAAATCTTTAAATTGAAAAACATTTTTTGAGCTACAGCCTAGTGCTTGAATTTCAACCTCGTAATCAAGTTTTGTTATTATTAAATCACAGTTAAATAACATCTGAATAAGTCTTAATTTAAAACCACAATCAAATTTATCCTCAATAATTCCTATTCTAGAAAAATTATTCCCCTGAACCAGTTTAAAATAATTGCTAATATTAGAAATCTCTTTTTTTCCTAATTTAGATCTATTTTTTAAAGCCCAGCCAGAAGAGCTCGAGAGATATACAATTGAATTGTCTTTGTCTGTATGTATATTTTCATTGATCCCTGGTGGGCAATAATTGCCTTTATCATTTAGCATTAATGAAAATTCCCTATAACTTAAAACTAAAAATTGATCTGAATTAATTATTGCTTTGTTTTCAAGATATTCTGCACCAATTTTATAGAAAAATTGTAAGAAAAATAAAGAGCCTCTCACCTTGCTCATCAAATTTTGAAAAATAAACAGATTACACTTTATTTTATTAGTTAAATCTGCAAGGCTTTCATGAGAAATTATTATCCTATCAAAATTTTCTTGAATTTTTTTTATTGAATTAATGTCTTGCTTTGAAATCTTCCACTTCCAAAAAGGAATTAGCCCCTTTTTATAAAGGGGTACTGAATACTCTGTAACTTCGTTACCCAAGGCTCGCAGACCTTTAATAAGATTTCTGTTATAAATATCACCTCCGTCGGCAGGTTCATTGTATTGTTTTTGTACAAATAGAATTTTCATTTTTTGGGTTTGATTTTATTCAATAGTAACTCTACAGAAAATCTGTCAAAAAAAGGATTTGGCATCATTGCTTTAATGCTCCTTTATTTCTTATTTTGA
>MDTG01256463.1_pt1 | contig 12616 bp, 11 predicted proteins | sample 811421 | NCBI WGS metagenome assembly MDTG01 (sample SAMN05326645, study PRJNA326480) | marine metagenome | isolation source: seawater | place: Pacific Ocean: South East | collected 2011 | reverse complement strand
TCCTTCACCTATATTGTTTTTATTTACCCAATCCATTAACAAATGATCATGCCATTTTTTTTGCTGAGATGATTCTGATGAATTTAAATAATCAAAATAATGTTGATTGTAACGCCATAGTTTCGAAATATTGTCATGATTTCCATTCCAGCCAACTTTTGACAAAGATCTAGTTTCATTCAAAAAATGGAATGTATCCTTATCTATCAAGCTAATGTTTTTTCGAATTGGTAAAGAAAAAATATTTTCTGAAACTCTTAATTTAAATGAAGAAGTTTTTTTAATTTTTGTTTTTTTTATTTTAAAAAGAATCCTGTGGTAAATCTGTTTAAATTTTAAATAACGAATAGTATGAAAATAATTAGAGATCAAAAATTTATTGGTTTGCTAATTTAATTGAAATTTCACTGACTTCTAAAACTTCCTCTATTGGTATTGGTGATGAATTACCTTCTGATATTGCTTCTATAAAAGCTTTACTGCAAGCTTTTTGTCCTTTGTCTTGTTGCCATAAATTCATCTTTTTAAAACCAGGCCATCCATATCCAGTTAATTTTTGATAATTGTTAAGTTGTAAAACGCCACCTCTAGCATATACTTCAAGTCTTTCTTTAGGTAAAGATTTTGAACCGTTAGCAAAGAAATGTATCGATCCAATTGAACCATCCAGAAAAGTTAATTGAATACTAGCAGTATCTTTAGTTGAACTATCCATAAACTGAATTTGAGATTTGATAATATTTTCACCTGCTAAAAAACGAAGTAAGTCTATAAAATGACAGGCTTCACCAATTATTCTTCCTCCGCCTAAGTCCAAATCCTGTGTCCAGTGATCTTTTGGAATATCACCAGCATTAATAGTCATTATAAAAGATTTTGGTTCATTTATATTGCTTAATAAACTTTTAATTTTTTTTATTTGTGGAGCAAATCGGCGATTAAACCCTATCATCAATATTTCTGTTGATTTATATATTGCTTTAATTTCTTCTAATTCATTTAAGGTTAAGCATAATGGTTTTTCTACAAATACATTTTTTTTTTCTTTTAACGCTTTTATAACAAAATCTGCATGACTATTATGATTTGTAGCAATTACAACAGCTTCAGTTTTATCATTCTTTAATAAATTATTTATATCAGTTGTAGTTTCAGAGAAGCCATATTTATTTCCGACGTGAGTGCCTCTAACTCCTGTTTTAGAGGCAATACTTATCAAATTAACTCCTGTAGCTTTAAATGCAGGTATTAAAACTGAGGATGCATAGTTTCCAGAGCCTATAAAACTTATATTTACTATTTTTTTTTTATCTTTTTTAGCACTTACATTTTTTGACAATGAAATATTTTTTGAACGCTCAGTTATCTCAACTCCTGGATATGAGAGTAAAATCCCCAAAGAAGATTTTTTATCACTAATAAGCTCATAAGCCTTTTCAGCTTGATCTATATTATATCTATGAGAAATTAAAGTTTTTACGTCTAGTGCACCTGATGCTATTAGTTCTAATATTGTCTCAAAATTTCTTTGCTCAGTCCATCTTACAAATCCTATAGGATAATCGTAACCCTTTTCCTCATAATTAGGATCATAACGACCAGGTCCATACGAGGCTGAAACTTGAAATGTAAGCTCTTTTTTATAAAAATCTTCTCTTGATATATTAAGTCCAGATATTCCCACTAAAACTATACGCCCACGCTTCCTGCACATTTGAGCTGCCTGATGCATCGGTTCATTACTTGATGTTGCGGCTGTAATTATCGTTCCATCAACACCTCGACCACTGGAAAAGATATTAGCTACATCTAATGGATTTTCTTTATTAAGGTCCACAACCTGAGCACCAAATTTTTCTGCAATAGATAATTTTTCTTTATCAATATCTAATCCCAAAACTCTACATCCATTTGCTCTTAATAGTTGTACAGTCATCAAACCAACCAAGCCCAAACCTATAACCACAAAAGATTCTCCTAAAGTGGGTTTAATCAAACGTATTCCTTGCAATGCTACTGATCCAATTACAGTAAAGGATGCCTCTTCATCAGAAACTATATCTGGTACTTTAGCACAAAGATTTTTTGGTACATTTACTACTTCTGCATGTTTACCGTTAGAAACTACTCTGTCACCTTTATTAAAGTTATCCACTCCATATCCTACTTCACTTATTATACCCATATTGCAGTATCCTAAAGGCAAGGGTTGGTCTAATTTATTAAATACAGATTCTATTGTTGGCTTAAGTCCATCAGTTGTAAATTTATTAAAAACTAATTTTAATTTTTCAGGCTGTTTAATTGCCTTGTTAATTAATCCTGCTTTTCCAAATTCAACTAATATTCTTTCAGTTCCAGAGGAGATTAAAGTCTTAGAAGTTTTTATTAGAAGTGAACCAGGAGAAACATTTGGCACAGGTACCTCACTGACTTCTGTTTTTCCTGTATTTAAATATTGAAGAATTTGTTTCATTAGAATTTAAAGTTGATTATATATGAAACTCTTTAGTTTTTAATATAATTCTTACACCATATCTCAATACAGAGCAAAGAAAACAAAGTGTAACTTGCATCAATTTTTCCTTTATCATTATCTTCAATTAACTTTCTAACAGCTACAGGATTGAACAAGCCTCGATTTTTTAAACTTTCAAAAGATAAATTTTCTCCTAAATATTCACGCAATTCGTTTCTCATCCATCGCCTTAATGGAGCTCCAAATCCAGTTTTGGGTCTATAAATAATATCTTTAGGTAAATAACCTTCTAAAGCTTTTTTCAATACCCATTTACCTTCAGTTCTTCTTTGTTTGTATTGATCTGGAATATTAAATGCAAATTCAACTAATTCTTTATCTAAAAATGGCACCCTAACCTCAACGCCTGAGGCCATAGACATCCTATCAGTATAAATAAGATTGTGATCTGCAAGAAAAAATTGTTGTTCTAAACTTAACATACGATCGAGCTTACTAGTATTTTTAGGAATTTGATTTAAATATTCTAACATTGTTGATGACGCAATTGAATTTTTTAGTTTAGATTTAAATTCAGATGTAAATAATTTTTTAATATCATTTCTTTCATTCCAACTGAAATAATTAACTATACGTTCATCACCATCTAAATCTGCTCCCTTAAACAATTTAGTAATCCTTCGGAAAATATTATTGTTTTGATTTAGTTTTGATGAATTATTTGACAAAAATACTTGCATTTTTTGTGGTAACCATCTCCATAAATATTCATGCATTAATGCATTATGACGACGGTACCCAGTAAAAATATCATCACCACCAGCTCCAGATAACAATACCTTTATGTCATTTTTTCTCGCTAATTCACTTATATAAAAAACGTTTAGTGCAGCTGGATCAGCGATAGGTTCATCTAATATTCTTATCATTTTTTCAATATCACCAACCATTTTATCTGAACTAATTTTTACAATATCAAGAGGGACATCTAAATGTTTAGCAACTTTTTTAGCATATGGAAGATCGTCCGTATCTCCTTTTTCATACGCATCTTGTGACTCAATTGTAAAACAACGAATATTTTTATTTTGCTCTCTTGCAAAAGCTACTACTGCACTTGAATCTAAGCCCCCAGATAGAAATGCACCAACAGGTACATCTGCTATCATTTGACGATTTACAGCTCTTTGAAGATGACTACGAGTATTTATAATTGCATCTTGCTTGCTTATAAATTTTTTTGGTTTTTGGTTAAAAACTGGTGGATAGTACCATTTCCAAGATTTTTTAATTTTACCTTCAGTGACCAATAAAGCTTCACCAGGTAAAAGTTTGTATACATGTTTTAATGGTGTCTCTTTTCCTGGACACCAAAGATATGTAATATATCTATTTAAAGCATCAAAATTTAAAGATTTAAATTTTTCTAGAAAAGGAACCAGGGCTTTAATTTCACTTGCAAAAAAAAAGTTATCATTCAAAGGTAAATAATATAATGGCTTAACACCAAAATTATCTCTAGCTATAAAGAGCGTTTTATTTCTTTGATCCCATATTGCAAATGTAAAAATACCATTTAATTTCGACAGCATTTTTTTTCCCTCATCCAGATACAGTCTCAATAAAACTTCAGTATCAGAGTAACTTTTAAATTTTTTCCCTTTTTTTTCTAATTCAGAGCGTAATTCTTTAAAATTATATAATTCTCCATTATATACTAAAATCACTGAACCATCTTCATTAATCATTGGCTGATGACCATTAGATGATAAGTCTTGGATTGACAAACGTGTGTGAGCTAAACCAATTTTATGTTCTTTATTTTCATAAACACCTCGATCGTCAGGACCTCTATGAATGATTTGATTTATGATTTTTGCTAATATATTTTTGGGAGAAATTTCTTCTCGAGACAAAAGATAACCACCAAAACCACACATTTTAATTTTTACTAATAGTAGAATTATTCAATAAACTCCATAAAAGAATTCCTAATGGAAAATAATATAAACAATTCAACCAATTATTAAAAAAACTGCCTGTGGGTATTAAAGGCCATAGATTTATAAAAACTGAGGAAAGTAAAGCAATTTGAGAATCTGTAAAAAAAAATTTTCCCTTAAATTTTAATAAAAAATGTTTCAAGGAGTAATAAACTAAAATCATAAATATTAAAAATATAAACAAAAATCCTAATATACCTGTTTCAGAAAGTAGCTCCATATAAGTATTGTGTGGATGGGTGGAGCAAGATAAACCTGACACTCTATATTTTTTATCTGAGCAAAAATTTCTATAATTTCTTACACCTACTCCTTTAATTGGATTGTCTTTAAAAATATTTAAAGCTGTTTTGTAATAAGTTTCATGTAATTTTGAAAAAACATAAATTCTTTCACTATCAACTAATCCAAAACTATTAAGGGGTTCTTTAATCATTCTATTACTAACACTTTCATTAAAAACTGATATTAAAATAATTAATAAAATTGATGAGGAAAAAATTATAATCTTTAATTTTTTAAAATTTTTTACCAAAATAATAAAAAATAATGTAGCTATATTTATATAAAAAAAAGCAGATCTTTCACCAGATATGAAGATTAAAACTTCGACAAGTATAAGAGTAAATAATGTAATATAAATTTTTTTTTTTTCATTAATAAATATGGTTAAAAATAAAAATATTGGAAACATTCTGCTTAGATAACTTCCAAGAATTAATTCATCACCAAAAAAACTACTTAATCGTGAACCTTTTTTTGGTAAACCAATTATATTTTCTTGAAAAAAAAATTGAAAAAAACTATCTACAATCAATATTAAAAAAATTAATAAAATAGACCAATAAAGATTTATAAAAAAAGATTTTTTATTTTCAATCAAATGCCAAATTGCTAAAGAGAAAAAACCAAATCTAAAATAAAATATTGGTGTTTTTAGATTAAAAAAACTTTCATAATTATTTAAATTTAATAATGTTATTAACCAAATAAAAAAATTAAAAAGTAAAAATAATTTAAAGTAAATATTATTAAAATATTTATAATTTTTATCGAAAAAACAATAGAATATAAAATTAATTGCAATAAAACTAACAGCTAAATCTGCCAAAAATGGACCTGTAACTAAGAGAAAGGGTAGCGCAATTACCATGTAAAATGGTAGATCAACAAATAAAAAATTATTAGATATTTCTTTGTTGCTCATATATCAAAAATTTAATATTAACTTTATTTTTAAGGTTTATTTTGTTCAATAAATTCAAATAAATTAAGAATTATATAAAATTAACCCCTAAACTATATTATAAATTGAAATCGAAATACAATGAATAATAAATTCAAATTCAAAATTAATATTTTTGGTCTAGGATATGTTGGATTAACTCTTGCTGCGAAACTTCTTGAAAAAGGTTTTTTAGTTAATGGATTTGAAATTAGTGACAAAATTTTAGATCATTTATTAATAAAAAAAAAGCACACTTTATTGAACCAGGAATTAACAAAATTATAAGAAAAGCAATTTTAAAAAAAAAATTTATTATAAAAAAAAAATTAGAAAATAAGATAAATGAAAAGACAATTAATGTAATAACTATAGGTACACCAATAATAAACGAGAAGATTTATTTGGGGTCAATTTATAATGTATGTAAAGAAATTAATTCAAATTTACAAAACGAAAAATCAATAATAATATTAAGATCAACAGTTAAAGTTGGAACGACAAGAAAACTCAAAAAAAAATTTAAAAAAAAAATATATTTTTCCTTCTGCCCAGAGAGAACAATTGAAGGTGCTGCTATTAAAGAGTTGAGCGTAAACCCTCAAATTATAGCTTCTGAAGACAATTATACAAAAAAAAATGTTAAAAAATTTTTCAATCTTTTTAATAAAAATATTATAGAAGTTAATAAGTTTGAAAAAAGTGAGTTATTAAAACTATTCGATAATACTTATAGAGATATTAATTTCAGTATTGGAAATGAATTCGGAAGAATATCAAATAAACTTGGTTTGTCTGGAGAAGAAATAATAAAATTATGTAATAAAAACTACTCAAGAACAAATATTCCTCTTCCAGGTTTAGTTGGTGGACCCTGTCTTGAAAAAGATCCGTATATTTTATTAGAGTCTACAAATTTAAAAAAGGATAATATCATTTATGCTTCGCGAAAACTTAATGAAAATATGATGAAAAACGGTCTTAATGAAATATGTAAATTAATAGATATAAAAAAAATAACTAAAATATGTATTGTAGGACTTGCATTTAAAGGAAAACCAAAAACTAATGATCTTAGAGGATCTTTAGCAATACCCATGATTAAAAATTTATATAAAAAAAATAGAAAGTTAAAAATTTATGGATTAGATATAAATGTTAACAATCAAGATATAAAAAATTTAGGAATAAATATTTTCGATAAAAAAATTAAATACGATTTATTTATTATTCAAAATAATGCAATTTTTATAAAGAAAATAGGTTTTAGTAATTTTATAAAAAAACTAAATAAAAAAGGGTTATTATACGATTATTGGAATCATTTTAAGAATAATCATAAGAATTATATTAATTATGCATAAAGAATATATATTGATTACTGGAGCGTTGGGTTTTATAGGTCATCATTTATCAGAATTTTTAGCAAAAAAAAAATATAATTTAATCTTAATAGATAATTTTGAAAGAGGTTTAAAAAAAGAATATATAAACCAAAGAATAAATAATTTAAAAAAATTTAAAAATGTTGAAATTTTAAATCTCGACATAAGAAAAATAAATTCTACTAAAAAAATAAAAAAGAGAATTAAAACAATTATTCATCTGGCCGCTATAAATGGTACAAAAAACTTCTATGAAAAACCTGATAAGGTTTTAGATATTCTTTTAATAGGAGGTTATAATATTCTGCAATTTGCAAAGAAGAATAAAATCAAAGAAATTTTTTTCTTCTCATCATCAGAAGTTTATCAAAAACCAAAAAAAATACCTACTAATGAAGACATAGCGTGTATTGTGCCCAACATATGGAATCCTAGATATTCTTATGGAGGTGGCAAAATTGCTCAAGAACTAATGATTGCTAATCTTTATCCTAAAGATTTTAATAAAAGAATAATTATTAGGCCACATAATATTTATGGTCCAAATATGGGGAATGATCATGTTATACCCGAAATAATACAAAAAGTTTTTAGATTAATAAAAAATAAAGAAAATATTCTTGAAATTATTGGCTCTAAGAAAAATACTAGATCTTTTATGCATATAGAAGATTTTTTAAATGCATTTTATTTAATATTTAAAAAAAAAATTAATAATGAAATTTTCAATATTGGAAACAATGATGAAATCTCAATAGAGAAGTTAGTTAAAAAGATATTACAAAACTTTAATAATAAATTAATAATTAAAGAAAAAATAATAAAAAATTTTGGACAAACTAATCGTAGATGTCCTGACATCACTAAAATTTCAAAACTAGGATATAAACAAAAAATATCAATCGATACTGGTATAAAATTAATGGTTCAAAATTATTTTGATTTAAATGACATCTATTAAATTAAAAATTAAAAATTTTTTAAAAAAATTTGAGACTGTTAGAATATTATTAGGCTTAAGAAACACAAAAAAGATATTTGATTTAATAAATAAATCAGATTTTGAGTACTATGATGAGGATAAAAATCAGATACTGATTAATTTTAAAGTTGAGGACAAAAACTACAAACTTGTTACTAATAAATTTGATTTTCGATCTCATAAAATAAATTCTGGTAGACAAAACCACAAAATTTTATTTTTGGTAAAGTACTTAAAAAAAGGTAATTTTTTTGACATTGGTAGCAACTATGGTGAATTTTCAATAGTTTTGCAAAAAACACAAAATACAGTTTATGCATTTGAGCCAAATAGGTATGTTTTTGATTGTTTGAAAGAAACTTCAAAAAATTTTATTAATATGAAAGTATTTAATAAAGCAATATCAGATATAGAAGGAGAAACACTTATTAAAAATAAATTTTTAAATTCAGGTGGTACCTCAATTGAACATAAAAAACTTCATAAAAAAATTTATTCATTTCAAGATTTTATATCTTCGTTTAATTTGCCAGAAATAGTAAAAACTATAGAAATAAAGAGATTTATGGAGAATGAATTAAACAATGAAAACGAAATTATTAATATAAAAATTGATGTTGAAGGTCACGAAACATCAATTCTGGAAAATATTTTAAGTTATAAAAATTTAACAAAAAATAAAATTTTTATTATGTATGAAAGTTTTAATCATCATATTTCAGATAAAAATAAAATGTTTAATATTTTAAAAGAATTTGAGCAAAAAAATTTTTTATTTGTTAAAATACCATCTCAAATTGAGGACTATGATAAATTTAAACATGAATACACACCTTTGGACAAAATTAATTTAGATGAAGATTGTGAAATTTGTTTAACAAACTACGATATATTTGGTTAAATTTAACCTAATTTTTAAATAGATATAGTGAATAGTTTTGATTGTTAACAAGAAAGTACTCTTTTTTAACTAATTTAAAATTTAATTTTTGAAATAATTTTATTATTTCATGTGAAGTTCTTTTATAATTAACTTCGTAATTTTTATTTTTAAGAAACTTTATATCTAATATAATTTTTTTAAACAAAAAATAAATATAAGAAAAAAGATTAAAGAATATTATTAGTGGATTGTTCAAAATTGTTAAATTAAATATTGATGGAGACATTACTACAATAAATTTTTTTGGTTTATTTGAAAATTTTGAAATTATATCTTTGAGTTGTAAATCTGAAAAGTTATAATCCATTTGATATAATAATAAAATTTCATAAGGAGATGTATCAAAATTAAAAATATCCTTTTTTTCATAACCAATATTTAATTTATATTTATTTGCTAAAAATTTATGATCTTCAATTATCGATTGATCTAAATCAATACAGTCTAACTTGTTTGTAAAAAATTTTACTGTTAAATATTCTTTTAAAAAATCTGATCCTACACATAAGGCTCTTAAATTTTTAAATTCTAAACTATAATCGTTTAACAAACCAATTAATTTTCCAAATACATATATTGAATGAGGTTTTTTTTTTAAAAAATTAAAAAATATTGATGCTTCTTCATCAGTATTTTTATCTAAGTTATTGATGTCATTTTTGTCATTTTCATTATAATTTATTTTATTATTAATAGGTGATTTTATTTTTAACATTTAAACTCCAAAAAATTTAATATATATAAAAAAAATGAAAATCTTAATTTTTTTACCTGTCGAAAAAAAATATATAAAGTTATGGGAGTATTATAGATCAGACATAAATTTAATAAAGGATATTTCAGATAAATTTTTATTAACAAATAGTTTATGGGAATTCTTAAAGAATATTCATAAATTTGATGCAGTCTATTGTTGGTGGTGGCATAGAGTAAGTTTAATAGGGTTAGTAACAAAAATCTTAAAAAAAAAACTTGTATGTACAGGCGCAATTCATATGTTTGATTTGAGCGGAGAAAGTACTTTTTTTACTAAAAGCCATTTACACCAAATATTAAATAAAATTACCTTTAGAATAAGTGACAATAATTTATTTTTATCATTTGATCAGATGAAACAGATTACATCGCATATTAAAGTCAAGAATCCTCAGGTAGTTTATTCATCACTTGACAAAAAACATTTAGAAAAATTTAAAAATGTTAAAGAGGAAATTAAAAAAAAAAAAATTTTAAAAAAAAAGATATTACTAAGTATTTTATGGCTTTCGAAATCAAATATAAAAAGAAAAGGTCTCTTAGAAACTATTGATGCTTTAAGTAAAATAGACAAGAGTAAATTTTTCTTCTACATTCTTGGAAAAGAAGGTGATGGATTAGATGAGCTTAAGAAAATAATAATAAATAAAAAATTAAATAAAAATGTAAAAATAATAATTAATGCATCTACCAAGACAAAAGAAAAATATTTTCAAAAAAGTGATCTATTTATTCAACCTTCATGGTGTGAAGGGCAAGGTTTTGCTGTGGTTGAGGCAATGTCTTGGGGATTAATACCTGTTGTATCAAGATATACTGCACAACCTGAAGTGGTTAAAAAAAATGGATATATAATTAATGATATTAACGAAAACGAAATTAAGGCCGTAATAAATAATTTTTGCAATAAAAATTCTAAAACTATTAAAATTCAGTCAATGAGGACACTTTTGTTTTGTCATGATTTTTTTTCTTATCATAAGCACAAAAAAATTTTAAAAAAAATATTTAAATAGTAGTTAATCTATTTGTAATTTTTAAAGAATATTTCAATTTTTTCACAAAATAACTGATAAAAAATAATATGTATTTCTTGAATTCTTGACGGATTTTTTGATTTTACAATAAACGTTTGATCACAATATTTTTTAGCTTTACCACCATTATTGCCCAAAATACCAAAAGTTTTAATTTTTTTTTTTTTTGCTTCCTTTAATGCTGAGATAATATTCATGCTATTTCCACTAGTAGAAATTACTATTAAAGCATCACTTTTTTTTCCAATAGCCTCTATTTGTCTGCTAAATATTTTTTCAAAATTAAAGTCATTTCCAATTGCAGTTAAAGCTGATGTGTCTGTTGATAAAGAAAGGCAGGGAAGTGCTATTCTATTATACTTCATTCTAACAGATAATTCAGTTGAGAGATGTTGGGCATCAGCAGCACTGCCTCCATTGCCTACTACCATAATTTTTTTATTTTCTTTTATAACTTTTATTAATAATTTTGAAAAAATTTCAATTTTTAATAAAATTTCTTTTTTTTGTTTATTAATTAAATTTAAATGTGTGTTTATTTGTTCTTCAATATAATTCATAAATATTTATTTTTTCTTTTTATAAAATTGAAAATTTTTAAAATATTTTTCTGATTTTTTTAAATCTGATGGCTCATCAATATCAATGCAACACTCTTTTTTTCTATCTAGTTCAAAAAGATAAACTTTTTTTCCTGTCATAGAATTCATTTCTATAGTTTTTGATATTCTCAAGATATCAACATAACCATTGTGATCATAACTAACAGGTAATAATTGCCTTGCTATTGAATGCTTATTTTTAGTAAGAATAACTGGCTTAGCAAAATTTTTATTATTTTTAAACCACATCTTATATGGACTAAATTCTGATTTTGAACAAGTTCTGAGACAATCAATATTTATATTTTTTTTGATTATATTAATCGCTTTCTCTAAAGTTTGTAATTTTCTAAATGGAGTTGTGGGTCTTAAATGAACAATCAAATCAATTTTTTTTTTTTTTTTTTTTTTGTACCAATTATTAAAGTGCTTAAATACATCTAAATCACTTGAATTATCTTTTGCTAATTTTTCAGGTCTCAAAAAAGGAACTTCAGCACCGTATTTTTTTGCATATTTTTTTATTTTTTTAGAATTAGTTGATACATAAACCTCATTTTTTAATAAATTTGAATTCTTGGCCAAAATAATTGAATAAGCTATAAGGGGCTTTGAATTAATTTTAATAATATTTTTATTTTTAATACCTTTAGATCCAGATCTTGCTGGTATTAATGTAACTATGTTCATTATTTTCCAAACACTAGTGATTTAAAATTTTCTTTGTAATAATTTAATTTTTCCAAAGTTATTTGGGAACTATTTGATAATGATCTTAACTGACCATCAACATTTTGCTCATAATCTTTAAACATATTTATTTTTTTAGATTTTTTTTGCTCATCTGTTCCATAATAAGGACTATAAAAAGCCACAGTTACATTGTCAGGATCAAGCAATCTATTAAAATCAATTGTATTTATTACAGATTTTTCATCTTGGTCAGGCAAACCGATTATATTATATGTTGTTCTCAAAATTCCATTCTCTCTTAATAATTTGAAAGCTTTTATAATTCTTTCCTGATTAGAAAATCTGTTTAAGTTTGCTTCTCTGAAATCCTCACCAGCTAATTCAATTCCCATTCCTACACCAACAACACCTAAAGATTTCAAAATTTTAATACTTTTTTCATTAATTCCTTCTGGTCTTGTTTCTATATAAAGTTTTAAATCTAATCTTTTATTATCACACATTTCAGCTA
>MDTG01242357.1_pt1 | contig 12616 bp, 13 predicted proteins | sample 811421 | NCBI WGS metagenome assembly MDTG01 (sample SAMN05326645, study PRJNA326480) | marine metagenome | isolation source: seawater | place: Pacific Ocean: South East | collected 2011 | reverse complement strand
GTAATAATAATACAAATAATAGTCATAATACAACAAATAATCAGTTTAGTATAAATGTATTTTTAAATGAACAATGTAAAGATGCAATAAATATGAGCGATTTTATAAAATCAATAGAAGTATCATTAGAGCAATTAGATTACACAAAAACGAATGGCTTAGAAAAAGGAATAAGTAATGTAATAATGGAAAATATGAGTAAATTAAGTTTATATGAGAGACCAGTTCATTGTACAGATACAAAACGAGAAACTTTATATATAAAAGATAATGATACATGGGAAAAAGATAACAATAAAGAAAAGATAAAACAAGCAATAAAGAAGACATCAAATAAGAATTATACAGCATTAACAAATTGGACAAAAGAGAATCCAGATTTTATGGAACACGATGAAAAACAGATATATTATGCAAAAGCGATGTCAAAATTAGGAAAACCGATAGATGGTATAGATGATAAGATAGTAAGAAAAATATGTAATGAAACATATGTTAAAGATAATTTAAAAGAAATAACAAATTAAATATTATCACAAATTTTTTTAAATTCTTTTATACTAACTCTTTTAATAGTGGGCATCCAATCACATATGTATATAGAGTTAATAGATTCAAATTTGTAACCTAGTTCGCAAGGTTTATAAGAAATTAATCTTGAAGATATAATTGATGGATAATAAACTAAATGATTAATATTAGTGTTTCCTATATACCATACTTCAGGTTTTATATCATATGGAGTTTTTGGTTTATCTAATATATATACAGGTTTATCTAACGAGTCTAATTTTTTAGTTTTTTTCATAATATATAAATAAAGATAGTATTAATTTAAATTATTAAAAATATTTATTAATAAAAACAAATAATCCAAAAAAAGCATCTATAAATAAAATAATCCAGCAATTAGGATTTTTATTAAATGCTAAAATAGAAAATAATCCAAAATTGAAAGAATGTATAATTCTATAATTTTGCCACCATACTTTATTTCCAAAAAATCCTATTTTTGGATGATTAATTATAAATCCTCTAAGAAAAGATAGAGATATAATAGACGTAAATATAGACATAATAGGTAGATAATTAATATTAATATTTTTTGAAATAATAGAAATAGCTATTCTTGAAAGGAAACAAATAAAAAATAATATATATATAATTTTATTCATATATATATTATAATATATAAAATTAAAATGATATAATAGTTTCAACTGTTTCTTTTTTTACACCTTTAGATGCGTTACATGATAATTCTTCTCTTTTTTTACGAGTTTTATTAAAATTTTTATTATTAGTCATAATTGAATTACTAGTTGAATTAGATTCAATTGAGCTGTTAGATGCAATAGATGTATTAGAAGTGTTAGAAATGTTAGAAGTAGTAGAATTAATAGACGAATTTTTATATTTGGTAGTACTATTTCTTAAATTCATATCATTATCAATAGCATAATAATTTTCTTCAATATATGTAAGAACATTATTTTCTAATGCCCATTTAAAAAAATTTAGTTGTCCAATAGTAGTTTGTATATATGTTCCATTTTTATACGGAATAGCAGTTCGTTCCCATCTACAAAATGGATCGAAACGTTTTTTGGAATAAGCTTTTAAACTTAATTTATAATCATTATAAACTTTAAATCTTTCAATTTTATTATTTTTTTCAATAGGATATACAATATAATGTTTTTTTGAATAATTAGTAGCAAACCAATCTACAATTCTGAGAGAAATTTTAGATTTACCATTAATAACTGTTAACATTTTATCAATATTATCATCTTTATTGTAAAATAATAAAAGTTTCGTTAATAATAATTCATTTTGTGTAGACGAAGACATATTTATTAATATTCCATATTAGTTGTATTTAAATATATATAATTATAAAATAATTATGAAATTTTATTAATTTTAATAATATTATTTTCTAATTGTTTTGTAAATTTAAATTTATCACTATTTTTTCTTCTTCTTTGTAAATTACATTTAAGGCAGGAAATAATAGTATTATTGCATGTATGCTCATTTAAATTATTTAATCTATCTAAAGTCCACTGTTTAGAATAGCGAACTTTATCAAATAAAATAAAAATATTTTCATTACAATAATAACATATTAATTTTGAATCATGAAGTTTGTTAACAACATCATCAAATAATATTAAATTTTCAATTTCATGTATATCTTTTTTAATGTCTTGTTGTCTGTATGAAGATATTTTAGATTTTAATTCTGAAATAATAAATTTTTCTTCGATAAAAGATTCTTTAAATTTTAATTTTTTTATTAAATCAATTTGAAATTGGTGATTATTGATATTTTTAATAATATTAGAAGATATGTCATTTGGTATTTTATTTATTTTATCTCTAATTTTAGTATTAGAATTATTAGAATTATTAGAATTATTAGAATTATTAGAATTATTAGAATTATTAGAATTATTAGAATTATTTTTTAAGTAAATAGATTTCATAATTATAAATATAATATATAATTATAATTATTTAAAAAGATTAACAAAAATAATAGTTAAAAACTTAAACTAATAAAAAAGAGTATAAAATTATATTAACATATAAATATAATGAATAATACAAATGACTTAAATAATTTATTAAAAGATGTATCAAATATAAATATAGATAAAGATAAAGATAAAGATAAAGATAAAAAATCTAAAAAATCAGATAATTGTCAAGAATTAAAAAATATTGCATATAAAACTATGTTATTAAATGGTACAGATATAAATCCTAAATATGATTATAATGATAGTAATGACAAAATTTCAAATTTTTTAGATAATGAATCAAATGCTAATAAAAAAGAATCGTGGTCAAAATTAGATAAAACACAAAAAGTAAAACATTTACACGTATATTCAATGCATTTAAAGGAAATAGATGGTTTAATAGATGATGAAGTAGAAAAATTAAAAATTTATTTATTACGATGTTTAGATAGAAAATCACTTATAAAAACTAAAGAAGTAATTTATGATAAAGACACTAATAAAATAATAAAAATTCCATATTTAATTTTTAATAAAGAAACAAGAACATATATTTTAAAAAAAGATGATAAACATGTATCAACTGCAAAATCTTTACCAGTTGATATGAAAAAATGCAAACAGAAAACATCAAAAAATTATAAATTAGAAAATAAATAATAAATTTTAATTTTTAAATTGATATAATATAATAATATAAATATATTAAATAAAATAAATATATCATATAGTTATACATGAATAACTTAGAAAAATATAATTTTTATTTAAAATATTTATCTAATAAATATTCTATAAAAAATTTAGATTTAGAATTTTTATTAAAAATTCTTTCAACAATTATAGAATTTATAGAAGAACATATATTACAAATTATTTTTGTGGATTTATATAATAATACATATAATTATTGCTATGAATTACTATATAGTGAATTTATAGACAATAATGTATTAGAAAATATTTATAATATATCACATGAAGAATCTATTACTTTATTAAATAATTATTTAAATATTGGTATTTCATTTACATATAAATATATAATACCAAAAAGATCATATAAAAAAAGTTACATTAGAAATATAAAACAAAATAATTTAAATATTTCTAATAAATTAAATAAATTAAAAGAAATTATTCAACCAGAACAAAGAAGTGATGAATGGTATATATTTAGAAATTCAACATTAACAGCATCGAACATTTGGAAAATATTTTCAAGTGAATATACACAAACACAATTAATATTGGAAAAATGTGAACCATTAGATATAAATAAATTTAAAGTTACAAATACAAATAGTCCATTACATTGGGGTCAAAAATATGAACCTGTTTCTATATTATATTACGAATATATAAATAAAACTAAAGTGTCAGAATTTGGTTGTATACCACATTCAAAATATAGTTATATAGCAGCATCACCTGATGGTATAGTATGTGATGCAAGTTCTAATCTATATGGACGAATGTTAGAAATAAAAAATGTAGTTTCAAGAGTAATTACAGGTGTACCAAAAATGGAATATTGGATTCAAATGCAATTACAAATGGAAGTTTGTGATTTAAATGAATGTGATTTTTTAGAAACAAAATTTATAGAATATAGTTGTTACGAAGAATATATAGAAGATAAAGAAGATAAATTAAAAGGTATAATTTATCAATATTTAAAAAATAACGAAGCATATTATGAATATGCTCCTATAAAAATAAATGATATAGAAAGTGAAGATTTTAAAGTTTGGGAAAATGAAATTAAAGAAAAAAATAAAAATTTAGAGTTTATAAATACTATATATTGGAAATTGGATGTTATAAGTTGTGTTTTAGTATTGAGAAATAAATATTGGTTTAAAAAAATACAACCATTAATAGAATGTTTTTGGGATAATTTAATTGATGAAAGAGAAAGTGGTAAATATAAGGAAAGAATACCTAAAAAAAGAAAATTAGCATCAGAAGAATATAAAAATAAAAGTAATTTACCAAGGAAATCAGGTTGTTTAATAGATGCATCACTTTTTAATAAATAATATTTATATATAATATAATGGATATTCAAGAATTAACACTAGATAAGAAATTGGATTTATTATATAGAAAAAGAGAAATATTGCTTGAAAATGCTAATGATATACTTAAAAATGACCCTGAAAAATTAAAACAATACATAAGTGATACAATTCCGGAAATAGACATGCAAATAATATTAATAAAAGCATTGATTAAAGGTAAGTTTAACCCGGATGAGTATAGACATGTATCAGGTGTAAAAAAAAGAAAATCAAGAAAACCAAGAAAACCAAGAAAATTAAGAAAACCAAGAAAATCAAGAAAACCAAGAAAATCAAGAAAACCAAGAAAATCAAAAACACAATAAAAGATTTAAAAAATATAATTTTTTAAAACAATTTAAAATTATATTTTGTATAATATTAAGATATATGACTAAAAATTCGACAGAAACAGATATGCGAGTTATTAAACGAAATGGAAAAAAAGAAACAATATCATTTGATAAAATATTAAAGCGTATTAAAACTTTGGGAAAATCATTAGATTTGAAAAATGTAATATATGGTCAATTAGCAATGAAAGTCATAGATCAATTAAAAGATAATATTAGTACAACTGATATAGATGAATTAACCGCAGAACAATGTGCATCAATGGGTTCACTATATCCTGATTATAACAAACTAGCTAGCTCTATTATTATTTCAAATCTTCATAAAAATACAGAAGATAATTTTTATGTAACAATTAAAAAATTATATGATTTTGTAGACATTAATAATAATAATTATAAATTAATCCATCCAGATATAATGAATATAGTTGAAAAATATAAAGATGAAATTAATTCTATGATAGATTATAAACGAGATTTTTTATTTGATTATTTTGGTTTTAAAACATTAGAGAGAGCATATTTAATGAAAATAAATGGAATAATAGTTGAACGTCCTCAAGACATGTTAATGAGAGTAAGTATATGTATTCATGGAAAAGATTTAGAAAAGGTAAAAGAAACATATGACTATATGTCCAATAAATATTTTATTCATGCAACACCTACATTATTTAATGCAGGAACACCAAGACCACAATTAAGTTCTTGTTATTTATTATCAATGGAAAATGATTCAATTGATGGTATTTTTAATACAGTTAAAGAATGTGCTCAAATATCAAAATGGTCAGGAGGTATTGGATTACATATACATAATGTTCGTTCTTCAGGTTCTCATATAAGAGGAACAAATGGAACATCTAATGGAATTATACCAATGTTAGGTGTATTTAATAAAACAGCTAGATATGTTGATCAAGGTGGTAAAAGAAATGGTAGTTTTTCAATTTATTTAGAACCTCATCATCCAGATATTGAAGAATTTTTAGAATTAAAAAAAAATCATGGAGATGAAGAATCTAAAGCCAGAGATTTATTTTATGCAGTCTGGATAAGTGATTTATTTATGGAAAGAGTAATTGGAAATAAAATATGGTCTTTATTTTGTCCTGATAAATGTCCTGGTTTAAGCGATGTTTATGGTGAAAAATATAGAGAATTATATATTAAATATGAATCTGAAAATAAATATAACAAACAAATAAATGCACGTGATTTATGGTTAAAAATATTAGATTCACAAATGGAAACTGGAACTCCATATATACTTTATAAAGATGCTTGTAATATAAAATCAAATCAACAAAATCTAGGAACAATTAAATCTTCTAATCTTTGTTGTGAAATTGTTGAATACTCAGATGCAAATGAAACAGCTGTTTGTAATTTAGCCTCATTAGGATTACCTATGTTTGTTAATGATGATAAAACATTCAATTATGATGAATTATATAAAGCAACACAAATTTTAGTAAACAATTTAAATAATATAATTGATATTAATTTTTATCCAAATGATAAAACTAAAATTAGTAATTATAAACACAGACCAATTGGTATAGGTGTACAAGGCTTAGCTGATACATTTTTTAAAATGGATTTAGTATTTTCATCAGATGAAGCAAAAAATGTTAATAAATTAATTTTTGAAACAATATATTATGCTGCATGTGAAAAAAGTTGTGAACTTTCATATAAAAGAAATAGTATTATGAAAATATTAAAACAACAATATGTATTATCAAACTGGCATTTTAAATCAGATAAAAATGATTTATCAGAAGAAGATAAAAAATATGATTTATGTACTGATTATATTGTAGATGATAATGAATTTGATCATCATATTGAATTAAGTTCTATGTTAAATTTATATAAACCATTAAGATGTGAAATAGATAATTTAAATGATGAATATATGGGCGCATATAGCTCATTTAAGGGGTCACCAATAAGTGAAGGAAAGTTTCAATTCGATTTATGGAATGCAAAACCAACATCTGAACGCTATGATTGGAGCAAATTAAAAGAAAATATAATGAAATATGGAATGAGAAATAGTTTATTAACAGCACCCATGCCAACTGCTAGTACAAGTCAAATATTAGGAAATAATGAATGTTTTGAACCAATTACAAGTAATATTTATAGTAGAAAAACTCTCGCTGGAGAATTTACAATAGTTAATAAATATTTAGTAAATGAATTAATTCAATTAAAATTATGGAATGAAGATATTAAAAATAATATTATTCTTAATAAAGGCAGTGTTCAACATATTCAAGGTTTATCTGAACATATTAAAGATAAATATAAAATTGTATGGGAAATACCTATGAAAAATTTAATTGATATGGCCTCTGATAGAGGTATATATATTTGTCAATCTCAAAGTATGAATTTATGGATGGAAGATCCTGATCCAAAATCTTTAACTAATATGCATTTTTTTACTTGGAGATCTGGTTTAAAAACAGGTATTTATTATTTACGTAGAAAACCAAAGCATCAAGCTCAACAATTTACAATTGAACCTGAAAAAAAAAATAAAGAAATAACAGATGATAATGATGGATGTTTAATGTGTAGTGGTTAAAAAAAATATAATACTCATATTATTTACAATTAATATTTAATTTATTCATTAATTAATAAATTAAATATTAATTTATTTTTTGTTGCTCCTATAATATCAATTATTATACTATAATATTTTAATGATTTTTCATAATTCTCATTAGATAAATCATATTTCTCAATATCAAAAGTTCTATTATTATATAGAGTGTCAGGGAAGAAATTATTAAAGACAAAACCTCTTTCAACAGGACGAATTAATGAAATTAACCACCAAGTCTGTTCATTTATATCTTCATGTGTTAAAATATTACTTGCATTATATAGAAATTTTGATACTTTTTTATTATACGGATCCAAATATGAATCTCCTCCATATCTTAAATATTCCATAGTAGTTGGTAATTTGCTATATTCATTATACAAAGATATTTCTTTAATTAACCGTTTTTTTTGTTGTGCTTTTGTAAAATAATTTCTTACTATGTAATTTGATAATACAATTTGGTGGATAAAATATTGAATATCATTTGGTAGAAAATCGAAAAAGTAATTTTTCATTGCAATCTCTCTAATTTCAATGTTATATGTTTTAATCTTATAAAATTAAAATATATAACAATCAATTTTTTTAACATATAACAATTTTTGTTTTTTCACTACATGTTCTCTTTTTTTTCATTAGCCATCTTAAGATTATATGATGGTTCATCACATGTCTTACTACCACCTAATCCTACTGCATTTTTTATTTTTCCTATTAATCCTGTATTTCTTACAGGAAAACATTCTGCGTTATGTTGATAATCATGCTCTTCATAATCAATCCAGTCAAGTGCATCACCATTATTCACTTCTTGATGATCAAAACATTTAAATACGAATTTATTATTACTACATTTTTCATCTATTTTGCATCCAATATATGACAATTCTTTATTTCTTGCTATTGTTTGACTCTTATATTTTTTATCTAAACATGTACAATGTTTCGGCGCATAAGTATATTGGTTGCCAGCAAAAGATTTAGTCACACATTTTACTTTAGAATTAAATTTATTGGCTTTTTTACATCTATTCCACCAACCTCTAAGATCATGATACCCCCCTTCACAACCATAATTACCCGTTTTTTTTTTATTTTTATTAAAACTTAATTTTCCTGAATTTATTTTTTCTTTTCCTGAATTTATTTTTTCTTTTCCTGAACTTATAGCATTTTTTATTTTGTTTTTCGCTTTATCCATATCTAATCCTTCTGTTAATATTAAGTAATTATTTTTATTTAAATTTGTAAAACAATAAATTAAAAAAAATAATATTAATAATATTAACAATAAATATATATTTTTTTTCATAAAAATAAATTTCATATTATATTTTTTCATCTATATAATTATATAATATTGTATTTTTCACATAATATTTTTATTTTATCGTTTTTTTCAGCAATGTCAAAATTATGATTATATTTAATATAACATTTAAATGTTACTAGTATATCAATTAAAGAATTATGTAATTCTTTTGGTAAAATAGATTCAGGAAATAAATGTAAATATAATTCTGATAATGATGGTGTTTTTAAATAAGGTTTATTGTTTTTTTTAGATATTTTAATTATATTGCAGAATTGTCTTGTTTTTTTCATTGTACAAAATTCTAGTTTTTTTATTGTTTCTTTTCCTTTAAAATATGTAAAATACTGTTTTATATTGTTTCTAAAACATTCAACCATAATCAATCGTTTATCAAAAGAAATATTATGTCCTACTATAATATCTGATATTTTTAATAAATTATTAAATTCATTTAATACTGGAATTATATTGGCTCCGTGTATGTTTAAAAAATTATGTTCTAACTTATGTATTTTATAACTTTCAGGTGGAATAATAATAGAGTTATTTATTTTAACATATTTATTTTTAATATTTGCTTCATTTTGAGACAAATCATATAAAATATAACTAATTTGAATTATATAAGGCCATTTATCTAAATCATAAATAGATGGATCTTTACCATATTCATCTTTTACCGGTAACCCTGTTGTTTCAGTATCAAATATTAATATTTTCATTGTTATTATAATAAATAATATATAATATTATCAATTTTTTATTTTCAAATTAAAAAAAATTGATAGCAAAATATTTATTTAATTTATATAATATTAATAGAATAATGACTTCTAATAACATTATCAATAATCATAATAATAACTTGCTTATTATTGAAGATTATGTTACTCCATTAGATGTTCCAAAAATTCTTGATTGGTTTAATGATAATAGTATTGCTGAAATTAAAGATATTACATATCATAAGCATGAAGAGCCAGAATATTATGTTGAAGATAAACAAATTTATGGTTATGTATTAATTGAAATTAATAAGTGGTATGACAATACTTATAGCAATTATATTTATAATCATTTAGTTAGTAATGGATATTATTATGGAATTAGTCTATGGAATACAGATATCTTTAACTTTAAATTAGAATTTTATTACAAAAATTCTAATATTAATACAACTATCGATAGTAGTGTAAATAATAGTGATAATAAATTTGATCCTAAAAGTCCTCTTCCGCCTCCAATTGTAAGACAATATGCTAGTACTAGTCCTCTAAGTTCTGAACTATATGAAGGTGATGAAGTTGATGTACTAGATGAAGCACATCATGATGTAGTAGATGAAGCACATCATGATGAAGTAGATGAAGCACATCATGATGAAGTAGATGAAGCACATCATGATGAAGTAGATGAAGCACATCATGATGAAGTAGATGATGATGAAGCAGATGAAGATTATAATTATGTAGAAACACATGATGTAGAAGATGATAAATATGAATATCTACCTGTCAAAATTCATAAAATGGTAACTCGTTCAAAGAGTAAGAAAATCTTTAATAATGATAATAATCTAACATTTAAGAAGACTATTGTAAAAAAAAATAAGAAATTTATTGTTAATACAACATGGAATCGTCGTCTACGATCTAATATTAAGTAAATACATAATTATAGATAAAAATTATCATCATTAACATGTGCATATTTACAACATCCATAACTTTTTCTATGCCATGGACTAATTCCATATTTTTCTATTCCTTCTAAATGATTACGTGTACCATATCCTTTATTTTTATTTAAATTATAATAATCATTTAATTTTGTATAACAATTACATAATTCTTTTATATAGTTATCTCTTTCTACTTTAGCTATTATAGATGCAGCAGCAATAGAACAATATTTATTATCACCTCCTTCAATTAATATATGATTAACTTGTTCTATCATATTTTTATTATTATTTAAATATGTATATGGTTTAAAATCATTACCGTCTATTAAAATATAAAATTTATTATTTAAATCGTCGGTATTAGTAAAATTATTCATTATTTTTTTTATAGAATTATGCATTGAATTATGTGTAGCATTTCTAATATTAATATTATCAATAGTTTTTTCATCTACATAAGATACACTCCAACTAATACAATTTTCTTTTATATAATAAGCGACATCTTGTATTTTTTTTTCTGAAGTAAATTTTTTACTATCTTTTAATAACTCATATTTAAATGTATCATTTTTAGGTAAAATAACAGCAGCACTATAAACCCTACCAAACATTGGTCCTCTACCTACTTCATCAACACCTATTTCTAATAAATTAGAATCTAAATTATATTTTTTTTCTAAAACTTTTTTTTTCATTATATTAATATATAATTTAGTTTTTTTATTATTTACTTTATATAATAGTAATGAATATCAATTTTAAAAATAATAAAATGATAATAATATTATTAACATTATTATTAATATCTTCAATATTATCTTACTCATTTATATCAAAAAAAATAGAAGGATTTGACGATACCAATGATAACTGTCCTCCTTTAGCTGATATTTTCGAAAATAATTTTATACCTGTGTCTCAGGATATTGATGATACATATGGTATGGGAACTACAACTACATGTATATTAACACATGATTCAACTAACGCAAATAAGTCTATTAAATTCAAAATAATAGATAGTAATATTTTAAACATGATCTCTGAAAGCTATAGTGATCATGAGGTTAATAGTGAACCTTATAATTTTTTATTGCGAAATAGTAATGAATATGATTTTTATATTAAATGTCAAGATAATAATTGGCGATTTATTAAAAGTGATACTCATAATTCCTTATTAATAGAAATAAAAAATAAGGATAGTCAAATCGATGATATTAGTTGTACAACTAGTATATCTAGAGGGAACGAAATATATGAAGGAAATTTTTTAATAAAATTTAATTTTGGATATCCATCTAATACATATCCTGTTTTTATTGATGAATATAAGATTAATTCAGTAAATTTAAATAATAATTCTAATATGACACTTAATATTACAACTTCAGATACACATTCGTGTAATATAGTAAACAATAATAAACTAGTAGGAGAAAATGAATTATTAGATATAATTAAGGAAGAATTAAGACAAAATGCAATTAATAACCCGAATTTAATTAGAAATAATTTACCTTCAGTAATAAATGAAAGAAGAAATAATAGACAACATTTAAGAAGAAATAATAGACAAAATTTAAGAAGAAATAATAGACAAAATTTAAGAAGAAATAATACAGAAGTTTTAATAGATTATTTATTATCAAATAATGATGATAAGTTACATAACTATAATAGCCCTTTATATAATGATTATAGTATATTTGAAACTGCTATGAATAACCCATCTAATCCACTTGTTAATCCTATTGATACACTAAATCCTATAGAATATGCAAATATACTATTTGGACCAACATTTACACCAATGATGGCAAAAAACTCTGCTTTAATTTCAAATTCTTGTGAAAAAGTTAATACAGATTCAAATGAAGACAAAGATATAGATTCTAATGAATTAAAAACAAAATTAAATAATAATAATGTAGATCTTATAAATAGAGACAAATCTATATTTTTAAATGATAAAGAAAATAGTTTACATTCTAATTCTAATACTAATACTAATACTAATTTAAATTTTAATCCTAAT
>MDTG01387558.1_pt1 | contig 12617 bp, 10 predicted proteins | sample 811421 | NCBI WGS metagenome assembly MDTG01 (sample SAMN05326645, study PRJNA326480) | marine metagenome | isolation source: seawater | place: Pacific Ocean: South East | collected 2011 | reverse complement strand
CCTAAATGAAATTTAAGTTTATTATTTTTGTAAAGCTTTCTCATTTGATCTTGTTTTTGTTCATCTCTACTTAAAATTCTTATTTCTTCAATTTCTGAATTTATAATCTTTCTTACCATTGCATTTCCAAATGATCCTGTGCCACCAGTTATTAAAATAGTTTTTTTGTTGAATATTTTCATTCTTGAGTAAATAAGTCTAAATATTTTATTATAGAGTTTTCATTGTTTATTTTATGACCAATATATTTTCTCACATTATTTGAATATTCCATAAATTCAGTATTTTTCATTAAAACTAATCTATCAATTGTACTAATAAATATTTCTTTGTAATCTAAATGGATACTCCATCCGCAATTTATCTCCTCAAGATTGGTCCATGGTGTATTATTTGAGATTAGTGGAAGTAACCCAACTTGCATTGATTCAACGATAGCATGACCAAAATTCTCACCTTTTGTAGGAAGAAAAAATACATGATATTGTGAAAGAGTATCTGGTATGTCATCAGGATAGATCTCATTGTGAAAATTAATATCGATATTTGAAGAGTTTTTTACTAAACTTTTGCATTTTTTAAGATATACAAGGTCTTCTGAAGTTCCAAAAATATCAAATTTGATTTTATAACTGGCTTTAGATTTAGATGCGAAGTTATTTAAGCATTCAATGGCAAATTCTAGATTTTTCTTAGGAGAAATCCTTGAAATAAATACTAATCTTAATTTATTTATTTCTTTATAAGGTAAAACATATTTTTTTTTATAGATCTTTGAAAGGTTTGCAATTTGATATGAATTTGCATCACGAAAAATGTCTTTTATGTATAAATCCTCTGATTCATCAGTTGAATGAAACAAAATATTTTTATGTGCACGGCTTAAATTAAATAGTTTAAGATACAAAAATTTTTTTACCTTCTTTATAAGCAGTGCTCCAGGTGAGAACTCACCTCTTGGAGCCAAGATGATCTGTTTATCTCTAAAGAATGTATTTCTTATAATTAAAACCTTGATAGACAAGGTTGAAAAAAAACTATTTAAATATAACACTTGGGGTTTTTCTCTTTTTATAATGTTAAATAAAGATTTGAAAGATACCGAAGAGGCATAAAAAACATTAAAGTTATTTACTAAATTATTTTGATCTACTTGGATGTCTTCATATTGATTTTTACTCTCATTTAAATCATGTGACCTTGTGAATACAATAATATTAAGATTTTTCTGCAAATTATCACAAAGGTTTTTAACTGACTGAATTGGTCCGCCTCCCCTGAAGCCTGGAAAAAAATAATCAGAGAAAATTAAAACTTTTCTCATTTACACAAACTTTCTATTTAATAACCAAAGGAATGGAAGTGATGTGATAATAGTAATAAGTATCGTGGGAATGATATTTATATACGTTCCTTGCGTTGTGACGAGAAAGCCCACGATAAATAAAAGAATATATCCTGTTGCTGATTTATCACCAATTTTGTTATTCACAAACCAAAAAATAAACCCTTGAAAAATTGCTATCAATAATCCGAAGTAACCTAACTGATAAAAGCTCTCTCCAATAACATCAATCGATACAGATGTATTATAATTTTCCGGCCTTATCATCATCAGCTGTACTCCAAGATCATTTGTATCAATTGGACTGGGCTTTCCTGGCCAAAATAGTCTTGGTATGATGCCTATCAAATTGAAAACATAATCTGAGTGGTATGTAATGTTATCTTTGTATGTTTCAATAACATTGTTTATGGGCCCCAGTTGAACAAATCGATCAAGCGCAACTGCTAAAATATTTTCCAATATACTTATATCTTCGAGCGCCTTTTCGGTTGCGCCACTAATTGTTGGATTGTCCATGCTGCGGTAATGACCTAAAATTGGGAATAGCATAAATAAGAATGGGGTTACTGCAACAGCAACTGGCATAAATCTGAGGTAAAAGCTGAAATGAGAATATGCTGTTATGATCAATGGTAATAAAGTTAAATATCTTGAGCCAGTGGATATACCAATTAGAACGGAGTATGGGATTAATATCCAAAAATATAAAAACTTTAAAAAGGAATCTGCTTGATCATTCTTAATCAAATAGCCAATATAAAGTAGTGCCATAAATTTAAATGAGCTAAATATTTTTACATATGATGCAAATGGAGATGATACAAATTCCTGAGAGACTGTTTTGAAGAGGCCTAATTGATAAAGGCCAATATCTCCGAAAATGGAAATTATAAAAAACAAAAATACTATTAATTTTGGCTCTAAGGCTAAACCTTTATATTGATAGGAGAAAATAGACAAGGGAGTATTATTAAAAGTATTTTTAAAAACTGTATAAGAACTTACGACTAATAAAATAAAAATATTTATATATATCATTGTATGTAAACTTACTTCTGATGAATACCATGTCATAATCTCTAATCCAATTTCTAACTGAACGCATATCCAAGGAAACAAGATTGATAAAAATATAAAGATGCAATACATCAATGGAACGAATGATTTATTAAAGTACAAAAAAAATACCAAGTACAAGCATATGGATAAAAAAACCAGCATTTCAGTAAAATTCGAATGAATGCCTATCAAAAATGATATCACTCCAAAGATAAGCATGACTTTAAAAAAGTTAGTAATTAATTGCATTAGCAGATATACACTTTAAATAGGATTTCATAAATTATATATTAAGATCAATAATGATTAACAAACTTGTATTAAGAAATCTAATAGGCAAAAGAAGAAATGATCTTTTAAATCAAAAGAGGCAATTATATATTCAAGAATTATCAAGTGACGAAATCATCAGTTTTCAGATTCAAAAATTTAATGATGTGTGGAGCTCGGCTGTAAATAATTTTAATTTTTATAAAAGTTTAAAAGAGGAGTACTCCATTCCTCAAATAATAAATTCACCTGAGGATCTAAGGAAATTTCCAATACTCAACAAAGAAATGATTAAAAATAGCGAAGAAAGTATCGCTAAAGATCTGACAAAGTTTGGTAAGTTTAATTACATAAGGACGGGAGGTACATCTGGCAGCACAACAAGATTCCCATCAAACTCAAGGCAAAGAGATGTTGAATACGCCAATACTTACCTAGGAAAATCATGGCATCAAATTAAACCCCTCGATAAAATAATTCATATATGGGGACACTCACACCTTTTTGGATCAGGGGTTCAAGGAAAAATTAATGAAATTAAAAGATTTGCTATAAATACTCTTATTAACACTAGACGACTGAATGCATATCAACTTGATATTTCTTCAGTTGAAACATACATAAAAAAAATTTTCCAATATAAGCCAAAGGCAATCATTGGATATACGTCCTCATTATTTATAATTTCAAAGTTTATAATTGATAATGAAATTGACATTCGCCTTCCAAATTTAAAGGGGATAATATTAACAACAGAGTCTGCTTCAAATGAAGATGTGGATGTAATCCAGAAAGCCTTTAATGCAAATGTTATACTTGAATATGGTATGGCAGAGACAGGTGTAATAGCATACTCAGATCAATCAACTTTTCAATGCAAAGTTTTGTGGGATAGCTTTATATGCATTGAAAATTCTGAAGAATTAATTTTAAGTACAATTTATAAAAGATGGTTTCCGTTAATAAATTATGGAACAGGAGATAAGCTTGTTAAAGGAGAAGAAATTAATGGTTCTGTTTTTAAGTTTCAGAATATAGAAGGAAGACAGCAAGATATATTCAAAATTTTTTCAAAAGATTGCTCTAAAGAGATTCCAATTTCTGCTGTAATGATTGTTCATATGCTTAAAGAATGGCCTGGAGTGTTATCTATTGCTTCAAAACAACTTGCAAAAGGTAAAATTGAAATCCACTTATATGGTGAAAATATAGATTTTGATAAAGTGAAAGTATTTTTATTAAAAAAAATTACTCAAGAAATAGGAAATATTTCTCCAGATAGCATTGTTCTGATCAAGGCGCTTGCAATTAATAGATCCTTGGCTGGAAAGCATATATCTATCATTAAATAATTTTATAGACATAAATTCCTCTTACTCCATCATCCATTGTATCTACTGAGATACAAGATCCATCGTAGGACCATTTTGGATGGAGATCACACCTTAAAGGGGTATTGTCAAAAGAACATATTGAATTCAACTCTTCCTCAGTAATTATGGAATTATCTTTGATGTCGTAGATAAAAAATTTACATACAGAGTTATCATTTGGATATGTATCTGAAAGCATTAAATTAGTATTAGTGGGACATATAGACGGATGTCCATCTTGAATCAAAATATCTTTACCAAATGTCGAATTTTTGCCTGAATTAATATCAATATGCAGATACGAATCTCCTGAAATTAAGCTGCTAATTTTTGAGTTACCCTGAAGTGAATTCCTGCCAATTACTTTTTTATAAATAGGTAAAAGGGGCTTAATTAAGAATTTATTTAAACTTGCAAACTTCCGCATGCTATTAAATGGGTTAACCGAAGCCCCCCATGCAATAATTTCATTATCATTTCTCCAATTGAAATGTGAAATTCTTCCAGAATCATTAATGATTTTCATATTGGTTCCATCGATACCAGAAACAATTAATCTAGCATGAATCCCAGTATCAAACTTCCACCTATGCAAAAATGCAATTTTTGTCCCTGATTTATTAGGCATAACATGCTCAATATAATGAGCCGCGTCATGCATTGAAGATACTCTATTTAATTCAATTAATGCTGCTAAAGAAATAATCTTTGTTGATGATCCGCTCTCTAAATTTAAAATTAAAATTCCATCATCGGGATCAAAATCTTCAGATTTTTTCTTATTTCTTATCCCAGCATATGCATAACCTCTTCTAAACCAATAGTGTCTCTCAAAGTCAATGGAGAATGCATTTTTTCCATGTAGATCAACACTGTAAATTGGGAAAGGAACTATTCTTTCCTCCCCTGTATAAATATCTAAAATTTTAGAAATGAATTTTTTACCACAAGAATCAACATCATTAAAAATAATCTTTTTTGAATAATCAGGGCCCAGCCATTGAAGCATACTACCCTGCTGCCAATTAAAAGAAGAAGTTGTACTTAGTTTATTAAAAATATTAGGTTGACTTAAATCGAAAAAGCCTAAATCGCAAAAATCATTCTTATTTGGAATTCGATCTTTAAAGCCAACAGCATGAGCAAGGATCTTATTATTTTTATAGTTAAGAGGAGATTTATCATAATAACCAAAAAAATATTCTTTATCGCCAGGAGTTGAGAAAACTTTCTTTAAATTGCGCATGATTATGAAGTGAATTTCATTTAAAATTATACATTAAGAATTTCGCTATATTTATACCTATAAACTCAAATAAAATGAATTTAATTAAAAAAATTTTCAAAATTTTTAAATATCGATACTATTACTTGCTTATGTATTCTCATAAAAAATTAGGCAAAAATTTATTTGATATTCATTCAAATGGCGAGCTTACAATTGCAAAAAAGATTATTATGAATTTAAGAAATCCTATAGTCTTTGATATAGGGGCAAATATTGGAGACTGGTCATCAGCAATCATAGAGGTCTCTCCAGAAGCTGAGATCACTATTTTTGAGCCAAATCCTAATCTTTTTAAAAATTTAAACGAAAGGTTTAATTTAAATTCCAATGTTGATGTCAAAAAATTAGCGCTTAATCATCAGGAAGATATTATTTCTTTTTATCTGAATGAATCACTTGATGCTCATGGTAATAACTCAATATATAACCACTATTACTTAGAGCCATCTTCTCAAAAAGTTGAAGTTCAGTGCGTTAGTTTAGATAAGTACTGTGATGATAATAATATTTCCTATATCAACTTTATTAAAGCTGATATCGAAGGAGCTGAAATTAATCTTCTTAGAGGAGCATCTAGAATGCTGCAACAACAGAAAATTGATTTTTTGCAAATCGAATATAATCAAACATGGATTAAAGCAGGTGGGTCGCTGTTAGAGGTTTTTGAAATTTGCAAACTAAATAATTATTCATTGTATAGAATTGGCCCAACAGGATTGATCAAAATAAGCTTTTATACATATACATTAGAAGATTTTGTATTTCAGAATTTATTGATGGTAAGCTGTAATGCTAATATTGATGATATAAAAATTCTTGAAGATTTAATTCCAAAACCGCAAGAAGTTGCTATTGAGCTTTAATCTTTAAGAGACATTGCCGTATTAATAATTTCACGAAGTCTTTTACTTAATTGAAATTCTGCATGCGATTTTAGCATGCCTTTTTTCGCAATTTTTTCTCTTAATTGATCATCAGCGAGGTATTTTTTTACTTTTTGAAGAAGCTCATCGTCATCGCCAAAAAAAACAGCCTCATCATCTTCAGAAAACATAGAAGTGTGCTCTAAAGTTCTTTCTGCAAGCATGAAGCCCCCTACTGATGGAATTTCTACTGTTCTTAGAGTTTGCAAATCCCTATTAAGCTTCCTCAAAAAACATAACGAGATTTTAGAATTAACAATTGTTTCAAAATATTCCCTCTGATCTAAATTGCGATACTCAATAGATAGATTTTCTTCATGATTTCTATAAATTTTTTTGTCCCAACTAGAACCAAAAATCTTAACCTTAAAACCATGTTTTGCAAGAAAATTAAGTGAGTGGAATCTTTGCAACTCTGCAGTGCCAACAAAGCAAATGTCATATAAAAATGAATTTGGTCTTTTAAGTTCTTGAAAAAAAGAATATTTATAGAAGGAATTGTTTTGAAAAAGAATCTTTTTTGCTCCAAGAGATGGCAGCTCATCAGACAAACAATTGTATGACTTGGTTGTGATAACTAGATCAAATAGAGGTAGATTTCTTGAGTAAAAAACTGAGCGATTATGCTTTGCAAACATATCGTCTAGCGACCAATTTATAAGAACAGATTTAGGTTGTGAGGATTTAATTTTTTGGATTGTTGAGGGATATATATGATTACCTTTAACAACAAAGATGATATCAAAATCATGCTTATGTAATTTTTCTAATATTCTTCTATTTGCATCACTAAAATCTATAGGAACTCTTAACTTCTCAGAAACTTTTTCAATCAAGCTACGTCTATCATTATAATAACTAACCTCTTCTACCCACCTATATGCTTCGACTAAATCAACATCTTGCATATCTTTAAATGCAAGCTTTACAAAATGATTTTTTTCTTTATAGCCTCCTGAAATAAACAATATTTTCATATTATTTTAATTGAAAATTTTTTTCATGATATGTTGATTAGCCTTATGCTTAAGTAAAAATATTATCCAACAACCAGCAAGTAAAAGGTATCCGGTTAATGAGAAGAATGCATTAGTAAGCATCGTAATCAAAAAGAATGAAGAGACAATTATCATGATAATAAAGATAATTTTAACGGCATGATTGAATGAAATAGATAAAAATCTATATATTTCATAATTTATTATTCCCGCTCCAAAAATAATTTCACATAAAATTCCAGCGATCAAGAATGTATATATGTCTCCAAATAATATTCCTAAGAAACAAAAAGAGGAGAAAAATGCCCCATGAAGAAAAGAAAGTTTTGCAAGTCTTTCAAAGTTATTTGTAGATACAAGAAAGATTGTTCCTAGATTCCAAAATGAGTATATAGTTGAATTAACGCTAAGCAATATAAATAGTTTTATATCAGCGTAATCTGTTGCTGAATCGCTGAGCCATATTTGCAAAATAAAAAAATATATTTCATATAGTCCAAATGCTATGAGTAAAAGGATTGGAAATGAAAGAGATAAGATAAAAAAGTATAATTGTTTTGAAGAAAATTCAGCCTCTCCCGTGGAAAAATTAGAATTAATCTTTTGTATCACGGTTTGGTGAACAAGAATAAATAGCTGACTTTGCAAGTTGCTTAAAGTTCTATTAATTGTGTAACTAACAAGTAATAATGGCTGTGTGTAGTAGCTTAAAATTATGATAGGAATGTTGATTCTAAATACATCTCCAGCTTGAAAATAAACAAACTTATAGCTTTTATTCACATAAGGTAAAAATCTTCTAGGCCTAAAGCTATATTTAATTCCTAAATGATATTTTTTCTTTAATACTAAAAAATGAACCAAAATAAAAATATTTATACTTAGAAGCATCCAATAAGCTACGATCAAGGAACTATTGTTAGTTAAAAGAAGAAAAATTATTCCAGAGTATAAAAAAATTGTATAAAAAAAAGATAGGTAAAATGAATGATGATTTTTTTCAAAGACTCTATGTAAAAGAGAAACATATGATAATAATATTGAACTTGAAGTATAAGCACCAAAAATTATAACTAAAATAATATTTGCAATATCAAAAAATAAATAAATTGAAAAAGCAAAAATTAAAGAAATAGCATTAGAAATAAAATATAAAGATAAAATTATCGAAAGTGATAAATAATATAATTTGTTTTTAGAAGCTAAATTTTTTTTAAAAGCAATCTGGCATCTGTTAATTGAAAAATTGTTAAGCCCTAACGAAAGCAAGGAGATAAATGACACTATCGCCATTGCTTGAATCCACTCTGAGTACTCTAGCTCCCCCCATGATGAAATAAATAAAGGTACTACAAAAATTGGTAATAAACTTTTTGTGAGTTGATATATAAAGGCTGATGAAAATATCTGTAACAAAATTAAAAATAAGTTGTTGAACAATCGTAATTATAAGACATAATCTAAAGTTAAACTTTATGCAAATATATATTTAAAATTTTCATGGAAAAAAGTTAAATTATGCAAAAAATTAAAAATGTTATTTTCTCAATAATAGACTCTTTGCTCAGAAATTTATCAGGAGGTATTGGAGAAAAAATAAGATATTTTTGGTATAAATATTTTAGATTAAAGCAATGCGGTAAAAATGTCCGTATTAAAGAATCAGTTTTTATTTACAATCCTGAAAACGTTTCTATTGGAAATAATGTTGTAATTATGGCTTTTACTCTAATTGACGCACCGAATATCAATCAAACTGAGCATGTGTTTCAAAAAGAAAATATAAATGAAAGCTATCACATGGAGAAACCTGAAATTTTGATTGGGGATGAAGTTCAGGTCGGTGCATATAATATCATCTCAGGCCTTGGAGGAATAATTATTAATAATCAGGCAACCCTTTCTTCCAGAGTTTCATTATATTCGTCATCTCATCTAACTCATATGCCCGAAAATAAAGGGCTAATTACCTCTGCTAATACAATGGCATATTCTAAGCCTGCGCCTTCTATAAAAAGTCCTTTAGTGATATCTCAAAATGCATGGTTAGGTATTAACGTGCTGATGTTTAGAGGTACTATAGGTGAGAACAGCTTTGTTAAGCCAAACTCAGTTATTCTCTCTGATATACCAAGCAATTCAATAGCTGATGGAAATCCAGCTATTTCATTAGGGAAAAGGTTTCTTTAAATAAAATTTGAGATCAATTCATCAATGTTTTTTGCACAAACTACAGGACTATAATTCTCAATTTTAATTAAGTTTCTTCGCTTGATCTCAGATCTTTTTTCATCTGAAGTTAGGGTTTTGAATGCTTTCAAAATTTCATTTTGATTGTTGCGATCTACAATAAAGCCATTAGAGCCTTGATTGATCATATCTATAGAGCTTCCAACATCTTTTGAGCATATTATTGAGAGACCATAGAACATCATCTCATTCAAAACTTTAGGAGATGGATCATAGTCTGAAAGCAAGATTCCAATATCAGCAATTGAATACAAATCTGACATTTTTGCATGATCTACGAATCCTGACATGAAATAATGAATATTTATTTTTTTAAGTTTTTTTTCAATGTTAGATTTTTCAGGACCATCACCAATGATGATAATAAATAAGCGCTCTTTAATTTTGGATTCAAGCTTTTCCAGTGATCTCAAGAAATATTTATGTCCTTTTCTCTCTGTAAGTCTTCCTGGCATTACACAAATCAACCTTGATTCTTCACAACCTATATCTTTGTATATAGAATTCTGCATGAGTTGAGAATTATCTCTCAATTTTGCAAATTTTTTATGGTCTATACAAGAAGGTGCATAACATAGTTTTTTATTTTCCAAAGAATGCTCTTGTAAATACTTCAATCCTCCTTGAGTAGAATAAATGAAGCCATCAAAAAAGCTATAAACTAATTTAGTTAAAAAAAAATTCAATCTTCTCTCTTTAAATCCGCGCACCAGAAGAAATTCTCCTCTTAAAAATATAGGTATTTTTAGAACTTTAGCAGCCAGTAAGCTCAATAGCCCAGTTGGCGTTCTTACACCCTGGAGAATAATTAAATGATATTTCTTTAGGAAAATATTTATTATAAAACTCGGATTGAACCTTGAGAAAAACTGATTAGGATTTTCTGAGAAAACATAATTTCTATAAAATTTATAATTGAAATTTTTTTTTAAACCTGCAGATTCAAGATCATATCCAAATGCAACATTATATTCGGGATTGAAATTTTTCTTTAAGGAATAGTCAGAACCAAAGGCGACCTCAAAGTTATAATCCTTTTCGGCAGATAATATTTCAAGCTCCTCAAAAATTGGACTGTGATATTCAACTGGATGATAACTCCATAAGACTACATTAGTATTATTATTGGATCTAATCATTCATTTTTTTCCTAAATTTTTTAAAGATAAATTTCTAAAAAAATTTGAAATTTTATTTTCATAACTATCGTCTGAATTCATAAAATTATAATATGAATTGATGGCATGGTTTTGCATTGTATCTAATAGCTGAGGATCTTTAAAAAGTTTATAAATATTATTCTCAATAGCAACGGAATCATATGGCTCTATAACAAATCCATTGAAACCGTCTTTGATTAATAAAGACGATCCAACATTGGATGTAACTATTATTGGTTTGCCCTGAGCCAAAGCTTCTAGTGTTACCATTCCCCACCCCTCATCAATAGATGGTAGGCAAATTACATCACACGAATTATAAAAATCTTTAATATCTTTTATATATTTTATAACGCTTATATTTGGACGATTAATTAATTCTTGAGTCTCATGATGATCTTTAAACTGATCAAGGTTAGTTCGCAATAAAAAATTACAATTTTCTAAACTCTTTTTTTGAGAGGCTCTAAGCAAATAGATTAATCCTTTTCTAAGAGGATTTTCTCCTAGGAACCCGATTGTAAAATCATCTGATATTCTCTTGCTGACCTCAAACTTCTCGTTACATCCTAGATGGGTCACATATACCTTGTCTCTCAAGCTTGGATCTATTTGAAATGAATTACTGGAATAAATAGATGGAACAAATATTTTATCTGCAATATCGTATTCGCAAATGCCACGATTTGTATTAAATTTATTCTCATTTTTATATGGTAATCCTAATTTTCTTGACTCAGTTTCTAGGATATTATTTTGAAAATTTATGTGTGGACAAGCTCTATCCAAAATATAGTAAGCATCTTTGTACCTTTTCCCGCAAGCTAATGATGTAAAGGCAAATCCATACACAATATCAGGTTTACGCATGAACAAAGAAACTAAAAAATCAAAAAGAAACAGATCTAGGTTTCTTAAAAAATCAGGTATTTGGATTTTAAATATTTTTCTAAATATCTGAAATGGCATTGGAAAAAAGAAGACGTATTGTTGAATATTTTCTTCAAATAGATGCTTTGGAGATGAGGAATATATCCTTATGTCGTGATTATTATCAATCAAAATTTTTGATAGCTGCTCCACGTGAAATCTACCAGCAACTATTATATTTATCTTCATTTTTCCAAGAAACCGATGTGGGTAAGCACGCTTTGAGTATACATAGTCCAGGTATACCTCTCTAAGTATTTATGTAATTGATCTGTTGTAATGTTTGTTTCATTTTCCAAGAGCTCCAGCATGGCCAATGAAGTTGATTTTGGAGTTGGTTCAACTAATTTTAAAAAATTTGAGTTTTCTAAATATAAGTCATTATCTGTTTCAATGCTTAATATTACTTTTGTACCCATTGCTAAAGCTTCATAACTTGTAATTCTATAATCGGCCCAATCTATAGATACGAAGATATCTGCCATTGAATAATAAGAGAATACATCTTTATCAGGAATAAATCCCGTAAAAATAATTTTCTCGGCAACGCCACTTTTTACTGCATGATTTCTTAAATTACCTAACTCGGGGCCTTGTCCGCCAATAACCAGAACAGAATTTGGATTGTGATTACAAAAAAGGGAGAATGCATCAATCAAGACATCAATTCTTTTATTTTCATCTAATCTAGCTAACGTAAAAATTTTAAAATTAAAGTTATCAAATTTGTAAATTTTTTTTGGCTTAAATGATAAAAGAGTTTTATCAATTGCCCCTTTTTCAACAATAGAATCAACACCAAAAAAGTTCTTTTTTTCTTCTTTTGCTAGATCTGATAAAACAAAAATTTTTAAAGCTCTCTTCAGTGCAATAAGTGATAACAAACCTCTAAAATTAATAAAAATTTTCCTCGCAATGGAAAGATTTGTCCTGATATCAAAAAATATTTTTGCTCCAAAATTAGACTGGCAAAATAGATGGAATTTATTTTTATAAAAATAACAATATTTATCAAAAT
>MDTG01250834.1_pt1 | contig 12617 bp, 11 predicted proteins | sample 811421 | NCBI WGS metagenome assembly MDTG01 (sample SAMN05326645, study PRJNA326480) | marine metagenome | isolation source: seawater | place: Pacific Ocean: South East | collected 2011 | reverse complement strand
TTCAGGTAATTCTGGCATAATGAAAAAAAATTATAATTTTGGTTATACAAAAGTAAATTCAAAACAAAAGACTAAACTTGTGCAAAATGTGTTTTCTAGTGTGGCTACCAACTATGACAAAATGAATGATTTAATGAGTTTAGGTATGCATAAATTATGGAAAAAAAGATTTGTTGAAATAATCGATGTCAAAAATAATGATATTGTTTTAGATGTAGGTTCAGGGTCGGGAGATATAGTTGATGAATTAATCAAACAAGACCTAAAAATGAAACTATATATGTTAGACCTGAATAAAGAAATGCTAAATCAAGGTAAAAAAAGGTTTAAAACAAAGAAGAATATAAGTTTCATTATTGGAAATGCAGAAAAATTAAATTTTAAAAATGATTTTTTTGATAAATACTTAATATCTTTTTGTCTAAGAAATGTGACTGAATATAAATTATCTATCAAGGAAGCTTATAGAGTTCTGAAGAGAGGTGGAAAATATTGTTGCTTAGAATTTAGTAATCCCAAATCATCACTAATTTCAAGTACTTACAATTTATATAAATCAAAATTATTACCAATATTAGGAGAAATTGTTGCAAACGATAGAGATGCATATAAATATCTTAGTGAGAGTATTGATTTATTTCCAAATCAAGAAGAGTTAACTAACTTATTGATTACGAGTGGTTTTGAAAAAGTTAATTCTATAAATCTTTTTAATGGTATTGTTGCTATTCACACTGGTTATAAAACCTAATGAATAAAATTTTATTTATAATAACTGGCTCAATTGCTTCTTCAAGGTCTAAAGATATTATGAAATTACTATATAATAATAAATTTCAAATTAGTTGTGTAGTAACTGAAGAAGCTAAAAAATACATAAATATAAAGGATTTAAGAAATTATACAAAAAGTAGGCTATATACCGATAGATCTGAGAAGAATAATAAGATGTTACATATTAATCTATCTAGGAATAATGATATGATTTTTGTTTGTCCAGCTACCGCAAACTCAATTGCTAAATTTGCTAATGGATATGGAAATAATTTAGCATCTAATACTCTTCTTGCTTCAAATAAAAGAATTTTATTTGCCCCAGCAATGAATAGTCAAATGTGGGCAAATAAGACTAATCAAAAAAATGTAAAAATACTAAAAAAACAAGGTCATGAATTTATTGGACCAGAAATTGGAAACTTAAAATGTGGCGAGTTCGGCAAGGGTCGAATAAGCAACACAAAACAGATATACCAAAAAATCGTTAAAAATTTTAATCAATCAAATCTTTTTTATAATAAAAAATGTTTAGTAACTGCAGGAGCAACAATGGAAATGATTGACTCAGTAAGATACATTTCAAACAAATCATCAGGTAAACAAGGTTATGAAATTGCATCTCAGCTCGCTCTTAATGGAGCTAAAGTTATATTAATATCTGGTCCTACTAATTTGGATCCACCACCAAATATTAAATTTATTGAAATAAAGACTGCAGAAGAAATGTATAAAAAAATCATAAAAATCTCAAATATAGATTTTGGTTTTTTCACTGCTGCCGTTTCAGATTTTAAAAGTAAAAAAATAAGTAATTTTAAAATTAAAAAAAAGAACTCATTAAAACTAAATCTAATTAATAATATTGACATACTAAAAGAGATTGGAAATAGTAAAAATAAAAGACCTAAATTTTTAGTTGGGTTTGCCGCTGAAACAGGAAGTTTATCTTTAGCAAAAATTAAACTTAAAAATAAAAACTGTGATATGATTGTTTATAATAAAATAAGCAAAGATAATATGGTATTTGGATCTGATTATAATAAAATATCTATTGTTACAAAGAATAGAACAAAAATTTTTAAAAAAATGACAAAAATTAACTGTGCTAAGGAAATAATTAATTTCGCATATAATTTAAAAATAAATAATGAATAACTACACAGAAGCTGAATATGAAATTTTTAGTAGATTATTTATTTTAAAAGAATTTTCAGAAGAAAATTTAAACAAACTGTCTGATATTAATATTGGCATAGTAGGTATTGGCGGAATTGGATGCCCTTTGAGTCAATATTTAGTTAATTCTGGTATAAAAAAAATAACACTTGTGGATGGAGATATTATAGAAAAAAGCAATCTTAATAGACAAATATTATTTGATAATAATGATATAGGTAAGAAGAAAGTTAATGTTGCTAAAAAGAAATTAAACTTAATTAATAGTGATTGTAAAATTTATATTCTTGATAAAAATATTGATTTAACAAATCTCAGTTCTCTATCTAATTGCTCAATAATAGTAGATGCTACAGATGATTGGAAAACATCTAAAATTTTAAATGAATATTGTGTAAAAAATTCAATTAACTTTTTATATACATCTGTGGTTAAGCATGATTTGCAAATAATTTTGTTTAATAATGTAAAAGTAAAAGAGCATCTTTGTCTAAACTGTATATTTCCAAATAAAGATGAAATAGATTTGCCAAGATGTGAAACAGTAGGTATTTCTGGAATTTCAGCAGGTTTAGCTGGGTTAATTTCAGCACAAAAAATAATAAACTTTTATTTAAACTTATCAAAAGAAACGAATATATTGACAGTTTCTGATGGAAAAAAATTAACTATTGAAAATATTATTGTTAAAAGTAAACATGAATGTGATTTAAAATCAGTTTAGTTAATTGATAAATACAAAAAAAAAGTTTAATTTAAATTATGAGACAAAATTCTTTTACTTATGACCAACTAATAGAATGTGCTAGAGGCATACTTTTTGGAGAAGGAAATGCACAACTGCCAATGCCTCCAATGTTAATGTTTGATAGAATTACATCAATAACAGAAGATGGGGGTGTATTTTCAAAAGGAGAGATTGTAGCTGAATTAGACATAAAAGATGATTTGTGGTTTTTTGATTGTCATTTTATAAATGATCCAGTTATGCCAGGATGCTTAGGTTTAGATGCAATGTGGCAATTGCTAGGCTTCTATCTTGGATGGCTTGGTCAACCTGGAAGAGGAAGGGCTTTGGGTGTAGGTGAGGTTAAATTTAGTGGTCAAGTACTTAAGACTGTAAAAAAAGTGACTTATCATATTTCATTAAAAAGACTTATATTAAGAAAGCTTATTCTAGGTGTTGGAGATGGTATTCTTAAAGCAGATGGTAAAACAATTTATGAAGCCAAAGATATGAAAGTTGGTTTATTTACAACCAATAATTAAAATGAAAAGAGTAGTTGTAACTGGTATTGGAATAGTTTCTTGTATTGGTAATAATCAAAATGAAGTTTTAGATAGTCTCAAAAATTTAAAATCAGGAATATCTAGCGCTAAAGAATATGAAGAGTTTTCTTTTAGAAGTCTTGTTCATGGAAAGCCAAATATTGATATTCATGAAAATATTGATCGGAGATTACTTAGGTTTATGGGAGATGGTGCAGCCTTTAATTATATATCTATGAAAAATGCAATTGAAGACTCAGGTTTAGAGTTGTCTGATGTATCAAATGAAATGACAGGAATAATTGTAGGATCAGGAGGCCCATCTACTCAAAATTTATTTAAATCATCAGAAACCGGAAAAAATTTTGGTTCAAGAAAGATTGGGCCTTTTATGGTTCCAAGAGCAATGTCCAGCACAAATTCTGCAACTCTTGCAACTCCTTTTAAAATTAAAGGCGTAAATTATTCTATTACATCTGCTTGTTCAACAAGTTCTCACTGCATTGGTAATGCCTATGAGCTTATTCAAATGGGAAAGCAAAATATTGTTTTTGCAGGTGGTGGCGAAGAGTTACACTGGACACTATCAATTCTATTTGATGCAATGGGTGCACTATCCTCAAAATTTAATTCTACCCCAGAACTATCTTCCAGAGCATATGATGCAGATAGAGATGGTTTTGTAATTGCTGGAGGAGGTGGAACGCTAGTACTTGAAGAATTGGAACATGCAAAAGCTAGAGGTGCAAAGATATATGGTGAGCTAACTGGATATGGAGCAACATCAGATGGCTATGATATGGTACAACCATCAGGAGAAGGGGCGGAAAGATGTATGAAACAAGCCCTTAAAAATATTAATGGTGATATTGATTATATTAATACACATGGGACAAGTACACCTATTGGAGATGTAAAAGAATTAGAAGCAATCAAAAAAGTTTTTGATCAAAAAATTCCTAAACTGAGCTCAACAAAATCATTAACTGGACATTCTCTTGGAGCAACAGGGGTACATGAAGCTATTTACTGTTTGTTAATGATGGAAAATAACTTTATCAGTGGTTCTGCTAATATTGAAAAACTTGATGATAATGCCAAAAATTGTAATATTCTTTTAAAGACAGAACATAACGTAAATATTGAAAATGTAATGTCTAATAGTTTTGGTTTTGGTGGAACAAATGCAACCTTAGTGTTTTCAAAATATCATGCTTAAGGGAAAAAAGGGTCTGGTTTTTGGAATAGCAAACAATCACTCAATTGCATGGGGGATTTCACAACAGCTTGCTAAAAATGGTGCTGAATTAGCTATTGGTTATCAAAACGAATTATTATTTAAGAGAGTGAAGCCATTATCAGAAGAAATTAACTCAAAAATACTTATTGAATGTGATTTTAACAATGAAGAGTCAATTAATAATGCAGTATCAGTTATAAATAAAGAATGGGGCACAATTGATTTTATAGTTCATGCCGTAGCTTTTGCAGACAAAACAGAATTAAATGGAAGATATGTTGATACTTCAAAAGATAATTTTATCAACTGCTTAGATATATCATGTTATTCATTAACAAGTCTTACAAAAGCATTTGAACCTCTAATTAATCATGGGGGAAGCATTCTTACTCTTACATTTTATGGTTCAAATAAAGTGATACCCAATTATAACTTAATGGGAGTTGCGAAAGCAGCTTTGGAAACAAGCGTAAAATACTTAAGTGTAGATTTAGGAAACAAAAATATTAGAGTAAATGCTATATCAGCAGGACCAATGAGAACAATTGCCGGTGCGGCAATTAATAACGCTAGAGAAGTTTTTAAATTTACAGAAGAACATTCAGCTTTGAAAAGAAATGCCAAACTTGATGAAATTGGTAAATCAGCTTTGTATTTTATTAGCGATTTATCTTCAGCTATAACAGGTGAGGTACATTATGTAGATTGTGGATACAATATAATTGGTATGCCAAATAAATTTTAAATTTTCTTTAACAATTCTATTGGATTATCTGTAAAAATACTATCAACACCTAAATTAAAAAGTTCATTAGCTTCTATTAAACTAATGTTTTTATTTGCATAGGTAGTAATTAAAATATTATTTTTTTTTATTTTTTTAATAATTTCTGAAGATATAATATTTTTATTTAACCCACAAATTTTTAAATCATTATTTATTGAGATATTTATTAGGTCGTCAATATTATTTTCCTTAAAATCGTCTAATAAAAAACTGCGATTAGATTGAGGATAAAGTTTGGAAATTTCTAAAATAGATACTGGGTCAAAAGTTGAAAAAAAAATATCTATTTCTTTTATATTTTTGGTAATTTCATAAATTTTATAAATATTTGCTTTTTCAAAATTTTTATTTGGTTTTAATTCAATATTAAGATTTCTATTGCTATTGATACACAATGTTAAAATATCTTGTAATTTTGGAACAACAATATTTGTGTTTTTATTATAAAAAAATTTCCCTGCATCTAGTTTTTTAATATCATCATATAAATAATCTATTGCAAATCCATTTCCACTAGTTGTTCTATCTAAAGTATCATCATGCAATAGAATTGGCACTTCATCTTTAGAAATTTTTACATCAATTTCTACGAAACTTAAACCAATTTCAAAAGCTCTGATAATAGACTCAGCAGTATTTTCAGGACACAGATCTTTTACACCTCTGTGTCCAATTAATTTTGGTAGTTTAATCGTTTTTTTCTGAGTCAACTGCTTTCATAGAAAGTTTTATTTTTCCTCTTGAGTCGATGTCCAGTACTTTTACTTTAACCACATCTCCTTCACTGATAACATCTTCAACTTTCTCTACTCTTTCATTTTTTAGTTGACTGATGTGAACAAGTCCATCAGTAGATCCCATGAAATTTACAAAAGCACCAAAGTCCATAATCTTTATAACTTTTCCTTCATAAATTTTTCCTATTTCTGGCTCTTCCACAATACCCTTAATCCAATCTAGTGCATCCTTACCAGATTTTTGATCAACAGCTGCAATGCTAACCAAACCTTCATCATTGATTTCAATTTTAGCACCTGTTGTCTCAGATATTTCTCTGATAACTGCACCACCTTTACCAATAACCTCTCTTATTTTATCTTTATTTATTTGAAGATTAGTTATCGTTGGTGCGTACTGTGAAATTGATTGATTTGGTTTATCAATTGCTTTTGCCATCTCACCAAGTATGTGGAAACGGCCTTCTTTAGCTTGAGCTAATGCTTCTTTCATAATCTCAGCTGTTATGCTTGTTATTTTAATATCCATTTGTAATGAAGTTATGCCTTCCGAAGTTCCGGCAACTTTAAAATCCATATCACCTAAATGATCTTCATCACCTAAAATATCTGACAAAATAACATATTTATCACCTTCTTTAATTAAACCCATTGCAATACCTGCTACTGATCTTTCTAAAGGGACTCCTGCATCCATTAAAGACATTGAAGTACCACAAACAGTTGCCATAGAACTAGAGCCATTTGACTCTGTGATTTCTGATACAACTCTATAAGTGTAAGGAAATTTTTCTTTTGATGGTAGCATTGGATGAATAGCTCTCCAAGCTAACTTGCCATGACCTATTTCTCTTCTACTTGTAGACCCTACTCTTCCTACTTCACCTACTGAATAAGGTGGAAAATTGTAATGAAGCATAAAATTCTCAGTATATTCTCCATCGATAGCATCTATTCTCTGTTCATCTGTACCTGTGCCTAAAGTTGATACAACAATTGCTTGTGTTTCTCCTCTAGTAAATAGTGCAGAACCATGAGTTCTTTCAAGAATACCTGTTTCACATACAATAGGTCTAACAGTTTTTGTATCTCTTCCATCAATCCTATTTCCAGTATTTATAAGTTCACTTCTTACAATATCTTTTTCAACATTTTTAATTGCATCAGATAAAACAACTGACGAAATATTATCTGAAATAAATTTTTCATTAATTTCTGTCCTAATAGTATTTAGTTTTTCAGATCTATTCTGTTTTTCTATTACCTTATATGCTTCAATGAACTGCTTTCCATATTCTTCATAAATCTTTTTTGGTAAGTTTTTTAGTTCTTCATCTTTTTCTATAATTTTCCAAGGTTCCTTGGCAGCTTTTTTTGCTAGTGAAATAATAGCATCTATTACTGGTTTATAACTCTCCTGACCTAAAACAACAGCTTCTAACATTTGTTGTTCAGATAGTTCATGAGCTTCTGATTCAATCATCAGAACACCTTCTTTTGTTCCTGCAACTACAAGTTCAAGTTTCGAATTCGATATTTGCTCTTTGTTAGGATTGATAACAAATTCATTATCTATAAAACCAATTTTTATTGCTCCAAGAGGTCCTAAAAAAGGTAATCCAGATAATGTTAAAGCTGCACTTGCAGCCACCATTGCCACTATATCTGAGTCGTTCTCTTGGTCATGAGAAAGAACTGTACAAGTAACTTGTGTTTCATTTTTAAAATCTTTGTGAAATAATGGTCTAACAGGTCTATCAATTAATCTACAAACTAATGTTTCTTTTTCGGTTGGTCTTGCCTCACGTTTAAAAAAACCACCAGGAATTTTTCCTACTGAATAATATTTTTCCTGATAATTTACAGTTAATGGAAAGAAATCCATATCTGGATTTGCTTCCTTAGCTGCAACAACATTTGCCATTACTGTTGTTCCACCATATGTTGCTATTACAGATGAGTCTGCTTGTCTAGCAATTTTTCCTGTTTCTAATTTCAGTATTCTTCCTGCCCATTCAACTTCTACATTTTTTATATTAAACATATTATATTTTTATCCTCTTTATTAACCTCTGATATTAAGTTTTTTTATTAATTCTAAATATTCAGAATTATTCTTTTTTGATAAGTAATTAAGTAATTTTTTTCTTTTATTAACTAATGCTACTAAACCTCTTTTAGAGTGGTTGTCTTTGTTGTGAGTTTTAAAGTGTTCTGTTAAATTTTTAATTCTCTCGCTAATAACTGCAATCTGGATGCTTGTTGAACCAGTATCTTTGTCATTTTTTGCAAATTCATTAATTAGATTTTTTTTACTTTCTTTGTTTATCGACATCACTACTCCTATATTAAGATTTTATTTGGTTTGAACAAATTACCAACTAATTTGCCAATAGAGACTATGTCCCCCTTATTAGATAAAAAAACTAATTTTTTATCTAAAGATGTTGATTGTGATTTTATAAAGTTTTTATCATCAATCTTAATCGATCTTCCAAAAGATAAGTTTTTAATATCTTCATTATCTACAATTTCATAAGCCAAGATGTCGTCCAGCATAGATATTGTTGATTTGATACAATTAATTTCTTTGTGCCTTTGACCTATTTTTAATAGATCGTCCAGCAAAATCGATCCATCTTTATGAAATTTTCCCACTTTTACTCTCTCTAATGACAATATATGTCCAAATGTGTTAAGTTTAATTGCAAGATCTCGAGCAAGGCTTCTTACATAAAACCCTTTGCCACACTCTATTTTAAATGAAGTATTTTTAATATTATGTTTTACAAGTTGTAAATTTTTAACAAAAACTTCCTTTGATTTAATTTCAAAACTTTTATTTTTTCTTACTAATTTGTAGGCCCTTTCACCATCTATTTTAACTGCAGAAACATTTGGAGGTACTTGTGGGAAAAGACCTATAAAATACTTCATCTTTTTTTTTATTTCCTCAGAAGTTGGTAAGATTTCAGAACTAAAAATTACTTTTCCTGCACTATCATCAGTTGATGTCTGAGATCCCCATTTAATAGTAAAGTTATAAACTTTTAAATTATCATTTATATATGGAATAAGTTTTGTGGCTTTACCCAGTGCTATTGGTAATACACCTTCGGCTAATGGATCTAAGGTGCCTGCATGGCCAATTTTTTTTATAGAGTATTTTTTTTTAATTTTATCTATAACTTTAAAAGAAGAAATATTTATTGGCTTGTAGACATTTATCCAACCTTGGATATCTCTCATTTTTTAATATCTCTTGTAACTTTTTTATTTAATAATAACTTTTCTATTTTTTCTGCCTCATCAAAAGTATCATCTAAAAAAAAATTTAATTTAGGTGTAAACTTAGATTTAATTTTAGCATTAGATAAATACTTCTGAAAAATAAATTTATTTTCTTTTAAGCTCTCTAAAATATTTGACTTATCTACACCACCTAATGGCATAAAATATATATTAGCAATTTTCAAATCTTTTGACATTTTGACCAAAGAAACTGTAATTGAGGTTGGTTTTATATTCCCATTATAAAAATCTTCCTTAAGTAGACAATCACTTATCAATGTTCTTATCAATTCAGCATATCTAATCTGTCTCTGTGACTCCATAATTAAATTAATAAAATTATAATTTTCTATTGGTGGAGACTTCTTCAAAGGTCTCTATAATATCACCTACTTTAATATCAGAATAATTATCTATCATTACTCCACATTCAAAACCCGTTTTAACTTCGGCAACTTCATCTTTAAATCTTTTAAGACTGCTTATATGGCCTTTATGAATTACAATATTGTCTCTCAATATTCTTATTTGGGACTTTCTTGAAATGAAACCTTCCTTAACCATACATCCGGCAATGTTTCCAACTTTTGAGATATTGAAAACTTCTCTAATTTCAACATTTCCAGTAATACTTTCTGAAATATCTGGTTTAAGTAATCCAGATAATAAATTTTTTACATCGTCTATTAATTCATAAATAATAGAATAATATTTTATATCTACACCATCTCTTTTAGCTACATCTCTGGCATGAGGTAAGGCCCTAACATTAAAGCCTACTATAAATCCATTACTTGATCCAGCAAGAGCAACGTCACTTTCTGTAATTGCGCCGACACCTTTAAATAAAACATTTACTTTTACTTCATCTGTAGACAACTTTAATATTGAGTTTTCGATTGCTTCAGCTGAGCCTTGTACATCAGTTTTAATTAAAACTGGTAAACTATTAGCTTCTCCTTTGTTTATTTGTGCAAACATTTCTTCAACATTTGATTTGGCTACAGTATTTTTTTGAATTTGAATTTTACTTGCTCTGTATTCTGCTATATTCCTAGCAGTTGCTTCACTGTCAACAACTATAAAATCATCTCCTGCTAAAGGGTTGGAGTCAAAACCAAGAACTTCTACTGGAACAGATGGTCCTGCTTCTTTAATATTTTTTCCCTTATCATCAACCAAAGCTTTTACTTTTCCCCACTCTGCGCCAGAAACAAATATATCACTTACTCTCAAAGTGCCTTTCTGAACTAAAACAGTCGCAACTGAACCTCTTCCTTTTTCAAGTTTAGATTCAATAATAACACCTCTAGCATCTCTGTTTGAATTTGCTTTCAAATCAAGTAAATCAGCCTGAAGGTGAATAGCTTCTTCTAACTTATCTAGATTTAAGCCCTTTAATGCAGACACTTCTATATCAAGAACTTCTCCACTTAATTTTTCTACAATAATCTCATGTGTTAATAGTTCATTTCTTACCTTGTCTGGATCTGAGTTTGCTAAATCAATTTTATTTATTGCAACTATAATAGGGACTTTTGCAGACTTTGCGTGTGCTATAGACTCGATAGTCTGAGGTTTTATTCCATCATCTGCTGCTACTACTAATACAATTATATCAGTTGTTTTAGATCCTCTTGCTCGCATATTAGTAAAAGCTGCATGGCCAGGAGTGTCTATAAAAGTAATTTTTTTATTATTGTTATTTATTTGGTAAGCACCAATATGCTGAGTTATGCCTCCAGCTTCACCTGAAACAATATTAGTTTTTCTAAATGCATCCAACAAACTTGTTTTTCCATGATCAACATGTCCCATTATAGTTACTACAGGTGGTCGTGATGACATAGATTTTTCATCATCGTCATAATCTTTTATTTCTTTTAAAATGTCGTCATCCTTAACTATACTAACTTTATGACCTAATTCCTCTGCAACTAATTGAGCTGTATCTGACTCTAATGATTGTGTTGCATTTGCCATTACACCTAATTTCATCAGCGTTTTAACTACATCAGCAGTTTTTTCAGCCATTCTGTTTGCTAATTCTTGAACTGTAATTATGTCAGGTATTAAAACTTCTCTTGAAATTTTCGTTTCATCATTTTCAGCATTTGTTTTGAGTCTCTCTTTTTCCCTGGCTCTTTTTAACTTTGCAAGACTGGGAAATTTATCAAATTCTTGTTCCTCTTGCTCAAGAATTTTTTTTGCATCATATTTATTGAAATCGTCCTCAAGTGGTTTCAGTGTAGATTTTTTTGGTTGATTTTTTTTACTATCTACATTTTTTTTATTTTTGTTTTCAAAATTTTTTTTATTCGAAATATTTAAATTAGGTGATGATTGATTTAAATTTGGTCTTGGGGATCTTAAGCTTGAAGATCCTCTAAAATTAGATTGCGTAGTTGAAGAGCTTTTTTGTTGATTATTTTTATTTTTAAAAACAATCTGAATTGTTTTTTTGTTTCCACTAGCTCTTGATTTGTCTCCAGTTGGACCTAGATTTTTTCTGATCTGAAGCCTTCCAGTTGATGAGAGTTTTAGTGGCTTTTTTTTATTTCCTTTTTCTTTATCCAAAGTTAATCCTTAATTTTCTTCAGTAAACCAGTTTTCTCTAGCCTTCATAATCATTTTATTAGCAATATCTTCATCAATATCCAAGTTTCTTAAAATTCCTTCATCTTTATCCAATAACTCGAAAGTAGCTAAATCAGCAAAATCATTAATGGTTAATATTTTAGCTTTAGCCAGTTCTGCTAAAATATTATTGTTCATTCCTTCCAAATTTATAAGATTTTCATCTTTAATATTTTCTTTAATAATTTTAAGGTTTTCTTCTTCTTGATCTTTCATATAATTTTTAGCTCTATCGAGTATCTCTGAAGCTAAATCAGAGTCAAAACCTTCAATTTTTTCTATGTTTTCTAAAGTCTCTGAAGCAATTGAATCAATACTTGTATAACCATCTGTAACTAACAGTTGAGCTATTACATCTTCAACATCAAGTAAGTCAGATAAGAGAAGACTTTTTTCTTTGAATTCTAACTGTCTTCTTTCAGACTCTTCATCCTCAGTAAGAATATCGATTTCTAAATTAGTTAAATTTGACGCCAATTTAACATTTTGCCCTTTTCTACCAATTGCTAAGCTTAGTTGATCATCAGGAATTACTACTTCTACTTTGTTTTTTTCTTCATAAAGAAAAATCTTACTTACTTCTGCTGGAGCAAGTGCATTTGCTAGAAAAGTAGCTTGATTATCAGACCACGTTACAATATCAATTTTTTCTCCTTGTAATTCATTAACAACAGCTTGAACTCTTGAACCTCTCATCCCAACG
>MDTG01184880.1_pt1 | contig 12617 bp, 12 predicted proteins | sample 811421 | NCBI WGS metagenome assembly MDTG01 (sample SAMN05326645, study PRJNA326480) | marine metagenome | isolation source: seawater | place: Pacific Ocean: South East | collected 2011 | reverse complement strand
AGAAGCTTATTAACTCTACCTCCTGCCCATCTAGATCCATCACAACCAAAACTGGAGTATCTTTATCAAGGGATGAAATATCATTGCTTAGGCTGAGTTTACCGTTATTTTTCATCCTATCTAAATCTGAATCAGTAATTGAGATGATGGACAAATCTTTATACCTTGATGCTCCGACTGCCGATATTATTGTACTTATGTCATTTAACCCAAATATAACGATTACCATGTTTTCGCATAAAACCGTTGATATCATTTTTATACGTAAATTATTTTTTTTGGGGAACATTGAGATTGATTTTTTGAATATTTTCACCAATACATTCTTGGCTTTATTTAGCAACTTCAAATTTCCTTTGGAAGTGAAAACTTCCGCTTCAATGTATTCATTAGCATTGAAAGATTTCTTTGGGATTTCCCAATCATCACCATATTGATAGGTTAAATATTTTTGGGGGGGGGATGGTACATTGTATTTCTCACCTAAAAACTCAATTTTTTCGGTATTTTCAAAAAACATCGCAGGATACTGATAAAGCCTTCTCTTTCGAAGAGATCCACATTGGTGAAAACCTAAAATCGAGTACTTAGTATCATACTTAAATACATTCAGCTTAAAATTAGTATAGTTTAAATCGATATTTATAATTGAAAACCCAGAATTTTTTGCCTCTTCCAACAAAGTGTCTACTTGATCGTATATATCTTCAACTCGTATGGCCAGTTCTACGTCCCAGTCCCATTTTATGAAATTCTTTTCTCTTATTGCCCCGAGCAGAACGCCATCAAAAAGCATAAATTCCACTCCTAATCCGTCCATAAATTTTTTTATCTCTTTCAACCCATGGTTTCTCAATTTCAACTCAGAAGCGCTGTATAATTTTCCCTTCATAGAAAAAACCTTCTAAATTTAAATAATGTTTTCTTTATCAAGAGCTTTAGCCTATTACCTCGCAATGATTTTATATTATAGAATTCTATGTCGTTTAATGCCTTAATTGGTTCCATCCATTTTTTGCCATAAACATGTTCCAAAAATTCCTCCTTCGGGGTTGGCACATTGAAATTCAATCCTTTAAACATTATCGTTTCATTTATTTGAAACATTTTATCAGGATATTTATACGCTGGCCTAATTCTCCAGGCACCGTCCTTTTTCAACGCTCCCAAAGCAATCTTCTGTCCTTCTTTGTAAAAAGAAAACTTTGGAAAATTTTTATCGTCTGTTAATCTCACCACAAAACCAGCATCCATCATTTTTTCTCTAAGTATTAATTTAATTGACGAAAAATCTTCTAACAAAGTGTCAAAATCTACGTCGTCGTCCCACGCTATAAAATCACTATTCCTAACAGCACCGAGCAAGCTCCCTCCAGTGAGCCAAAACCTCATGTCCACTGAATTAAAAATTCTATGAACTTCAATTAATATCCTTTCCCGACATTGCATATCGTAAACGTCGTAATTTTTACACATTTCAGAATATGCATTATGCCAATCACTTTTTGACATCTCACTATATTCAAATACTTGTTGTTTATTTAAAATCAGCATGCCTTTACTTCTTTCAAATTCTTTCTTCATTATTTGAAGAATTTCTAGCTTGTTCCCGCAGTTATCAATTTTGCAAAATTGTTTTAGTATTTTTTAGCTTAATCATGAAAAATTTTATTGCTCTTTTCGCAATATTTTATTTTGATGATAGTATTTTATTAACTCATTGTTTGCTCTGTGCAATATGTGGACAAACCCCCAGTAAAAAATAACATTTTTTGTTTTGATCTATCGTAACAACTTTTTGGGTATCGCCTTAGTCGCGGTTAAGAAACGATTGCAAAAACTAGCAGCAATAAAGCCAGCTTTACGTAGCGCAGTCATCTCATAACTTATCATTAAACCCTATAAAAATCCCTATACCAATCTATAAAATGCTTTACACCAGTAGTAATATCTGTTGCAGGTCGGTAACCTGTTAATGTTTCAAGAAGTTGGGCATCTGCCCATGTTGCTACAACGTCACCTTGCTGCATGGGCATTAAATTTTTCTTAGCTTTTTGGCCCAAAGCCTCTTCTACTGCGCTTATATAGTCGGTTAATTTTTCGGAAGTAGAATTACCAATATTTACAACTCTGAATGGTGCCACTGGGGACTTGTTGTCGTTACGGCTTACTAATTGATCAGTACTGCTGACATGATCTGGTTTAGCATTTATTAATAATACTATCCCTGTCACCAGATCATCAATATAAGTGAAATCGCGGCGCATTTCTCCAAAGTTATAAACATCAATTTCTTTATTTTCTAAAATTGCTTTTGTAAACTTGAACAATGCCATATCGGGTCGGCCCCATGGCCCATACACAGTAAAAAATCGAAACATCGTAGTCGGCAAATTAAATATGTGAGAATAACTATGAGCCATACTTTCAGTCGATTTTTTAGTTGCAGCGTAAAACGACATTTGGTTATCCGCTTTGTCCGTTTCCCGATGAGGCATATCACTGTTAGACCCATAAGCCGACGAAGTTGACGCCATTAAAATGTGCTTGGGAGGAAACTCCCTTGCGGCTTCTAAAAGTTCAAAAGTCCCTAAAATATTACTTTCTAGATATGACCGTGGATTTTCTATCGAATATCTGACTCCAGCTTGGGCGGCTAAGTGAATTACTACATCCGGGCGTTCAGACTGAAACACTTGCATGAGCACATTAGCACTTTCAAGTTTTTCATGAATAGATACGTATAACTGGTTTTGGAGCAATATGCTCTCTCGTCGTTCTTTTAAAGTAACATCATAATAATCTGACATACAGTCAAAGCCAACTACTCTCCAGCCTTCCTCTAGTAATCGCTTCGATGTATGGAACCCGATGAAACCAGCCGCACCTGTTACAAGAGCCGTTTTATTTTTACTATTATTCATGTTTTTAGTTTTCTCCAAATAAATCGCGGGTAAACACTTTTTCTTTAACATCTTCTAAGTCATCAACCATCCGATTGGCTACGATCATATCCACGCTGCGTTTAAAAACTCTTAGGTTGGTCTCAACGCGTGAGTTAAAGAAAGCTGTTTTCTTTAACTCGGGTTCGTATACGACAACTTCAATACCTTTTGCTTTGATCCGCTTCATAATACCCTGTATCGAGCTCTGACGAAAATTGTCACTTCCTGCCTTCATGGCAAGACGATATACACCAACAGTTTTGGGCAGTTGTTTGATAATCGCCTCTGCTAAAAAGTCTTTGCGGGTCGTATTGGCGTCGACGATTGCTCTTATGATATTCTGCGGTATGGAGCCATAATTTGCGAGAAGTTGTTTCGTATCTTTAGGCAAACAATATCCGCCATAACCGAATGATGGATTGTTATAGTAATCACCAATACGCGGGTCGAACGAAACCCCCTTTATAATATCACCGCTATCCATATCACCGGAGAGTGCGTAACTGTCCAGCTCATTGAAGAAGGCCACCCTCATGGCGAGATATGTATTCGAAAACAACTTAATCGCTTCAGCCTCCCGCGCACCCGTGAATAAAATGTCAATATCGGGCTTCAATGCTCCTTGTGCTAACAGAGATGCAAAAATTTCTGCACGTTCGGACTTTTCGCCTACAATAATCCGGCTTGGGTAAAGGTTATCGTATAGCGCCCTGCTTTCTCTTAAAAACTCTGGCGAAAAAATCACCGCATCAGTATCAAAACGGTTTCTCACGTGATCACTGAAACCAACCGGGATTGTTGATTTCACAACAATACACGCATTAGGTTCACTCCCAATTACTTGATTAATCACTGCCTCAACAGAAGATGTATCGAAAAAGTTTGTCGTTTCATCGTAATTTGTGGGTGTTGACACTATCACATAATTTGCACCGATGACTGAAGCTTCCAAATCAGTGCTCGCAGATAGATTTAAATCCTTCTCAGCCAAGTACTTGGATAGCTCTGAATCAATGATTGGAGACTTACGTGCATTCACTGCATCAACCCGCTCCTGAGAAATATCAACCCCAATCACATTATTATACTGCGCAAGTAGAACAGCGTTCGACAGCCCAACATATCCTAAACCAACAACAACAATTTTCATAAGCTACTTGCTCAAATCTTCTTTTTTATTGTGTCGCAAAACCCACACCCAACCACCATTAACACCCAAACAAGGGATGTCCCAAGCTCCGCAAATCATGGGTAATATTATGCATTTGTATTGCGCCCCCTTTTTGCCAGGCCTATCCCAAAAAAGTAAGTCACTGTAAATACTACTGTAACCAATACAGTACTCCAAACCGTCGCCTCAAAATCATCCCAAAACAAAATACCCAACACTTGCGGCGCAGAAATTAAGGGAATGAGTATGAGAGTCGCGACTGGATTAGCAGTTTTCCTCCTGTCACGGCCAAAAAATCTGATCTCGAGGAACCGCATCGCGAGCTGGTGGAAGTGAAGGCGGTCCGGACGGCCGGCAGGGTTGCCCAACTTCCAGCGTCGCCATATGGCCAAACCTGTATCTGCCACTGGCCAAAAAAACACGAGTAGTATGGCAAAGGAGCTAACGGCACCTGCACTTTTAATGAAAATGATAGCTGACCAGACGAGCAGGTGGCCCAATACGTAAGCGCCGCCGTCTCCCAGAAATATCCTTCCCATAGGAAAATTTAATACCATAAATCCCAACACAGCGGCGACAACCAAAACCAAAAAAATTGAAATTTGTGTATTTCCAGCCCTGAAGGCGATGATTGACAGTGAAACGGCGACAGACACTGTGACGTAACTCGACAAGCCGTTGAGTCCGTCAATGAGGTTGAAAGCGTTGACCACGCCCACCGTGGCGAAGATTGTAAAGAGGATGCCGAAGGGGGCGAACATCAGCAGCATATCAACGCCAGGGATGCCCAGACTGTCAAGCCAGACTTTAAATAAAAAAATCGCAATCAATCCAGAAGCGGCGGATGCGACTAGCCTAGCTCTGGGCGACATGTCATACCCCAAATCCTCCGCCAGTCCAACGGAAAATACAGGAGCGGCTGATAAAATTAATAGCATTAATTGTTCTGCGTCGAGATCAAAAACAACGGAGAGAGGAATAAAGCCAAAGGAAAGGAGGGGTATAAGCACAAGAATGCTTATGTAGATTGCAAGGCCGCCGACCCTCGGGACAAAGCCACTGTGTGCGCTCTGAATGGCTGCCTCATCGATGTCGCCACGGCGGGAGAAACCGTAGCCGCTGGATAGGATAATGATGAGGCACAGGATAAAACTCACAAAAAACAAAGTCGCGTAGCTCTGCATTAAAAGCGGTTCCGTTATCTGATCAATAAATTCGTTCATTGTTGGTTCTAATTTCTCACTTGGCGAATTTGTTTTTCAGACGGTTGCTACGACTTAACTTTTTATGACATTTGAAAAAAATTAGCAATTTAGGTTACGGCTGCTTAATCAAAAGCTTCAACTTGTTTGTTTTTTCTTGGAGTAAAAAATGATCACCTCTCGTCTCAACATTGAGGCGGACGAGCGCCTCCGTGTTAGATTTACGGAGATTAAAGCGCCATGTATCAAAGGTCATCGACAGACCATCGAGTTGGTCTATCAACGTGGCACTTGAGGCAAAATAATTTTGAACTCTTTCCATACATTTTGCAGCATCGAGGACTGTAAAATTTAACTCTCCGCTAGAGGGAAAGCGGTTCCTTTGCTCTGCAATTAAATCTGAAAGCGATAGATTAGAAATTGATAGATATTCCCAGACCATTAGCCATGGAATGATCCCGCTGTCACAATAAGCGAAATCCCTGAAGTAGTGATGTGCCGATATCTCTCCACCGTAAATCGCATCACTGGTTCTCATCGCGTCCTTCAAAAAGGCGTGCCCCGTCTTTGATATGACCGCCTCCCCACCACACTTACCGATGACATCGATCGTATTCCAAATGATGCGCGGGTCGTGTATAATCGTAGCTCCTTTTTCTTTGTTTAAGAAAACTTCTGCAAGAAAGCCCACCATGTACTCCCCGGGAATAAAATTCCCTGAATAATCAAAGAAAAAGCAACGATCAAAATCACCATCAAAGGCCACGCCAAAATCAGCATTTTCAGCAATAACTGCATCTGCCGTCGATGATCGGTTTTTCTCAAGCAGCGGGTTGGGAATGCCATGGGGAAAAGCCGGGTCTGGGTCGTGGTGAACAAAAACAAATCTTGTTTTCACACCTTTGTCTTTGAGTTTTTTATTGATCGCGTCCAGTGTTGGTCCCGCGGCGCCATTGCCAGAATTAATCACCATTTTAAGAGGCCTTAGCCTAGAGCATTCCACAAACCCCAAAACTTTTTCAACGTATGCTTCACGAGCCTCCTCTTTTTTATTTAAAATGATGCCGTTTTTCTTGGGCTGAATAAAATTATTGCCATTAGCCAGATCTTTAATGGCCTTAAACTCTTTATCACTAAGAGGCATTGATCCACGACCGACCATTTTCATGCCATTATATTCAATGGGGTTGTGGGAAGCCGTGACCTCTATGCCTGCGCTAGCACCAAATTCTACCACAGCAGCGTAAACTTCTTCCGTCCCACTTAGACCTATCTCCAAGACATTGGCACCGGCGTCGCAAATACCCTCCGCTACAGCATCAGCCAAACCTGGTGAAGTCGCCCTGGCGTCGAACCCCACAGCGACAGTGTTAGCGTTTTGTGATTGTGCGGTGGCACGTCCAACTCTGTAGGCTATGTCCTCATTGAATTCTTCACCCAATTTCCCGCGGACGTCGTAGGCCTTAAAGCAAGTTAATTTATTGCCCAAGATCACAAAGAGCCTTCTCTGTTATTGGACTTACTATGCTCGTCGACGCCCAATTCACTCTCCAGACGCTCAATTTCTAACTTCAAGTCCTCGTATTCATGCTTCTTGCGCTCTAGAAAGGAAACCGTTAGGGCCGCCTTAGCGCGAATACCGCGCGGAGTGAGTTCATAGATGTAGTTGGCCTTAGTTTTGGATTGCGTAAAGTTTTTCAACGTCACGAAACCCTTCTCGACGAGGGCAGTGACGCAGTAGTAAGCAGCGCCATTTGAAATCCCAACCTTCCGGGCAATTTCTCTTGTCGAAATCGAGGGGTTTTCGTCGAGGAGGCGCATGACCCTAAAGTGTGTATCTTGCTGCTGCTGCTCTCTCTGACTAGCCAATGTGAATTAACTCAAAAAATAGCTACCGCACCGTAGCTCAGCTGCATGCCACGTCGTTTTTAAAATAAAGTTTTGATGCGCAAAACATGCTCAATAGTGAGCACGTATAATTCAATGTTTGATGAAAGGCAAATTTTATTTTATACTTTCATTTGCAATTTTTGTTTTTTAATTACTATGGCTATCGTTTGCTCAAAGTTGAACAAAGGCCTTATTGGAGGAAGAGTTAAGCATTGGATTGGTATCTTCTTCAGACAAAACCAAATGCACATGTAACGGCCTTTGAAAACTTAAAGCGTCAACACTTTGATGTTTTTCTACCGCTGATCATTAAAACCAAAAAAAAGCACGGCAAATTTATAGATGCCAAAGCCCCACTCTTCCCAGGGTATCTCTTTATCGGTGTTGCAGTTTATCCAGTGCCATGGAAGACCGTCAATGGCACGAAAGGCATATCCGCAGCCGTTACGCTCGATGGCGTTTACCGGCCCGTGAATAGCAAGATCATCGAGGGACTAAAGTGCAGATGCGATGACGACGGCGTCATTCAACATTTAAATGAAATTATCCCAGGCGATCGAGTTAAAATTGAACGGGGACCCTTTGCAGAGTTCATTTGTACTGTGGACGACATTCAAGATAACCGGCGCGCATGGGTTCTAATTGACCTCCTCCAGCAGAAGACGAGAAGTGAAGTAGCATTGAAAAATCTATCAAAATTACACTAATTTGTATTGGTTGATACTGTTACGTCACCCTCGATCCCGTCACAAGTAATTGTAAGGGTGCCATCTACCAGAGTAAAGACAGCAACACGTTTCTGATCTGAGACATCTTTAATTTCTGGAGCCACTGACAGTTTATCCTCACTTGTGGTGATCACCTTGAGGCATTTTTCATACGATATTTTTTCCTGTTGGATAATTGCCTCCTCCGCCATAGCGCTTGATATCAAGTTCAATGCTAACAGCACCGCCGCAGCCCCAAAGAATGATTTAATTTTTTTATTCATATCTTCGCACCCTAAATACGCGTTGAATTCTTCCGCAATACGCCCACTTTTAAAATACAAAGTTTGTATTTTACTTAAATACCTGCGTCATATAATACCCAAGTATGTTGGAAAGAAAAGTGGCTAAATTTTTAATATTTTCGGATAGAAAAATCCCATATAGAACTCAGCCCTAATGAAAATTAAAAAGTAAAATAGATGTTGTCCCGAAAAGTAAGTATAAAAATAATAACTTCGGTATCAGTTATAATTTTGTTGACATCTTTCTGTTTACCCAACCGGGCCACAAGTGACTCGCAACGGATAGCTGTGGGAAACTTTGGCCTGCCTGGCGTCCTTGACCTCCCAACTGCCAGGCGTCTGCCCGATGGAGAATTGGTTACTATCCATCAAAACCATAAATACCTATTTATGAATGGAATTTCGTTTCAAGCTTTACCTCGAATTGGTGTTTCATTTCGATATGGAGGACTAGGCCTCGGAGGTAGCTTTGCTCAAGGCCGGTATACTTGGGATAGGAGTTTCGATGCGCATATTTCCGTTTTAGATGAGGGCAAATACATTCCCGCCGTTTCTCTAGGACTTCGAGATTTCGTTGGCACGGGCTGGTACTCCTCAGAGTATCTTGTCAGCACGAAGTCAATCGGCAATCTCGAATTGACGGCAGGACTTGGGTTTGGTCGCCTCGCTGGGAGACACTCTTTTTCCAATCCCTTGAGCGCCTTATCTTCGAGGTTTAAAGATCGACAAGCAAAACAAAACGCTGGGGACAGGGGCGGAACCTTGGGAAACATTAATTGGTTTCACGGCGATGCCGCTGCCTTCTACGGCATTCAATATCAGCTAAGCGACAAGATCACACTTTTATCGGAGTATACGCCAGACATCATGGCGCGGGAAAGTAGATATTTAGAGGTCGATGGCCCATGGAATTATGGTGTTTCCTATCAGCTCAATGAATACATCAACCTATCCACGCAATATCTGCACGGCAGTCAGTTGTCCATCACGGCGTCCGTCTCCATCAACCCCGGCCGGCCTCCACTTTTAGGCGGAAAGGAGCTCGCCCCGGTTCCGATGCGCTTGAGGGGTGAAGAGGTCTTACCCGTAAATATGAACGATGAAGCTATCATTAGAAAAGTTTTGAAAGAAGATCGCTTTGAAATTCATTATTTAAAATTTGAAAAAGATACTGTGAAAATTGGTGTTAACAACACAAAATTTCGATCACAAGCACAGGCTGTAGGTCGTATCACTAGCACGCTGCAAAGATTTACGGCGGATTACATTAAATTTGCCGATATATCTTTTTACTTACAAGATCTTCGGGTGGTCAGTTATCGAGTGGATTTGGAAAAAGTTACAAGGGAACAATTTAATCCAGTTACAGCAACTCGATCAGTAACTGCCGTTGACCTCGAAACTATACCACTGTCAAAGAATAAACGGCGTGTCACCTGGGGCGTAGGGCCCTACGTTACTCACCGCCTTTTTAATCCGGATTTACCCCTCAGTATGGAGGCCGGTGTTGAGGTAGCAGCTGGCTATAAACTTGCACCTGGACTAAAAATCTCAGGAGCTTTACGCAAATCGTTGTTAACCAACCTAACTGATAATAAACGCTTGGATTCTGGCTCATCGTTACCCAGAGTACATTCAGAGTGGCCTCTTTACGATATTGCGGGTCAAAGTGGTCATATTAACGAGCTTGCTATTTCTTATCTCAAAAATTTAGCACCTGGCCTTTATGGCCGCGCCCGTGGCGGCCTTCTGGAACCTTTCTTCGCTGGAATTGGTGGAGAATTACTTTACAAGCCTGCTCATTGGCCAATTGGAATTGGTCTTGATATCCATAGAGTACAAAAAAGAGACTACGATATGCGATTTGACCTACTTGATTATAAAACGACTATCGGCCATGTCAGTCTCTACTATGATGCCGGAGAGATATTTGATATTGAAATCAATGCCGGCCGATACCTTGCCGGTGATTGGGGGGTCACGACAACGGTCTCCCGTGAATTTGGGAGTGGATGGGAGGTTGGCGGATATGCAACTCTGACAGATGTACCCTTCGATAAGTTTGGTGAAGGTTCATTTGATAAGGCAATTTATATAAGCATTCCCATAGATTGGATTGTCTCTACACCAACCCAAGCCCAAAGGAAACTCGGTCTCCGCCCAATAACAAGAGACGGTGGCGCCAATTTAACAAGTGCACGCTTCCTAAATAGGTTTGTCAAAAGATCGCATAATGCTGCTTTCCAGAGAGAATATGGGAGGCTATGGAAATGAGTAGATTTATATTTATCTTATTTTTAATTTCATTATTAGCTTCCTGCTCAAACACTCCAGAACTTGAAACCGGAGAGATTAAAATCTTAGAGATATTTGATCGAGCATTGAAGCAATCAAATCAGTCCAAGCAATTTATTGATGCTCGGTTTCTGCTTAATAGGCAGCAAATCGATGAAGCCAAAGTACCCGTACTTTTTATTGAGCTGCCATCGGGCCAAAACGGCACCCTAACTCCTTACCCTGGTCAAGGTATTGGACAAACATGGCTGAGCGCGGACGGAGCAACAATTACATTGGATAGAGGTATAGTGAAGGCATCAAGAGGTATGGGCGACGATATAATGGGGTCGTCTTCCAACATGCCTAAATGGTCAAAAATCGACCAAAATTTTACGACTTATAAACGTAAGGTTAGCTATCTCGGTGGAAACAATAAAATTATTAAACGCATCTATAAATGTAACGTTCGAAAAAGTAACAAAAAAGAGTTTATAAAAATCTGGGAAGTAGAGTTTCTGGTTACAAAATTTACAGAATTGTGTGATCACAATGGCTTTGAAATAAAAAATTTCTACTATCTAGATAATCGAGAGATCGTTCGAATGTCATCCCAGTACCACAGCGATACGCTTGGTTATATTTCCACTCAACGCTTAGATAGATTGTAATCTAATTAGTGTTGATATTAAGCAACACTTAATTTTTCTGACCTATTTTAAAAATTCTTAGTTGATAAAGGAAAAATTTTATGAAATATCAATAGTGTACTTTTGCAAAAGGACTAAATAATGAAAAAACTATTAGCTAGTTTAGCGATAACAGCGTTGGTGGCACTGCCAGTAGTTGCTCAGCAAGAGAGTAGCTCTAGTAGTTCGTCTGCTAGTAGCAGTGCTAGTGGTGGTAGTGCTGGCGCTTCCGGTGGAGCAGCTGGTGCTGGCGCAGGCGCGGGCGCTGCGGCTGGTGCAGCCGTTGGCGGTATCGCAGCAGCAACTGTAGCGATAGCTGCAGCTGTTGTAGCGGCAGTAGTTGTGGCAGCAACACAAGATGATGCGACTACAACGACGACAACATCAACAACGACGACAACAACAACAGACTAACGTTATCGTTTATAAAATTAAGAAACGCCTTCAAAATCTTATTTGGAGGCGTTTCCTTTTTTGGTAGATTAAAATATGAGACCGCTATTGTCTTGTGCCAAACCGTAAAATTGTTGTAAACGATAGCCATACTTTATAGTGTTTAATGAATGTCGAATAACTCAGATACTGAAGATGATGAATTAGGCCCACGTGAACTGCTAGCAATTCTCTGGTCTCATAAAATACTCATTACACTTTTCACTGGTCTTTCAATATTTTTAGCAGGACACCATGCACTCACCACCGAAAGAAAGTTCACGGCAAAGGCCATATTTCAGATTGAACAAGCAGATGGCAGTTCCGGCATTAATCTGCCAGGAGAGCTAGGAAGTCTGGCTTCTCTCGCCGGCCTCTCTGGTTTAGAGGGGCTTTCTAGCTCTGAAATTCTGCTCGAACGCGTAACAGCCCGTGAATTTATTATTAGCATGCAAAGAAAGTTTTCACTTGATCAAGATCTGTACTTTAATTCATATATCACAGGTACGGAATACAAAGATCCATTTTGGAAGGCGACAATTAAGAAGATTATTGGATGGCAAAAAACAGAATTAGAAAAAAAAGCAATCATCGAATTTAACGTTCTTAAGGGTTTTAGGGAAAACGTTCTATTTACGTTAACAGAAGGTGGTTCCATTGTAATTTCAGTCACTCATATAAATCCACAAAAAGCATCCTTTTACGCCAATAATTTTATGGAAGAAATTCGCCAAATGGTTGAAAGGGAAAGTAAAACTGCTCAAGATCTTCGATTAACCTATCTATCAGAAACCCTGGCAGACGCGCTTCAAGAAATGGAAGATGCGCAAAAAAACTTAAAAAACTATGCTCTTGAAAATAGTACGCGGGCTCAGGAAAATTTCATATCTGACAGCCTTAAACTCGATGAAATTCGTATGGAAAAGCGTAAAGTCCAAGAAATCGCAGACCTACTATCTGTAATTGAAAGTTTAATTAAGTCCGCAAACTTAGACAGCAAGT
>MDTG01042834.1_pt1 | contig 12617 bp, 13 predicted proteins | sample 811421 | NCBI WGS metagenome assembly MDTG01 (sample SAMN05326645, study PRJNA326480) | marine metagenome | isolation source: seawater | place: Pacific Ocean: South East | collected 2011 | reverse complement strand
TCTTTGCAAAAATTGAGCGGCAGTTGTAGAGCCAGCTCCTCCAACGTAATTTATATTTTGCATATCAGCATTCTTAGAGTTTATTAATTTATCAAAATTTTTATGTAGCGGCATTCTCCATAATTTTTCATCAACTTTGTCACCTGCACTAAGTAATTGTTTAGATAATTTATCATCATTTGAAAATAGTCCTGCATACTCTGAACCTAGAGAAACTATTATAGCACCAGTTAAAGTTGCTAGATCTACTATGAATTGAGGTTTAAATTTTTTTTCTGTAAAAGTCAAAGCATCAGCTAAAACTAATCTACCTTCTGCGTCTGTATTTAATATTTCAATTGTTTTTCCGCTGTAAGATTTAACAATATCTCCAGGTCTTTGTGCATTTCCACTTACCATGTTCTCAACGAGTCCAACAACACCAACAGCATTTATTTTCGCTTTTCTTAATGCTAAATTTTTCATTAAACCTACTACTGTAGCTGAACCAGCCATATCATAAGTCATGTCTTCCATAAATTTTGCAGGTTTTAGAGAATATCCTCCTGTATCAAAACAAACTCCTTTACCTACAAAAGCTAAAGGTTTAGAATTGCTTTTTACTCCATTCCATTCAATTGTAACAAGATAAGACCCTCTGACACTTCCTTGACCAACGCCAAGTAAAGCATTCATCCCCATTTTTTTTAATTTTTTATTATCATATAAATTTACTTTTAATCCGTATTTTTTTAGTGATTTTATTCTCTTTGCATACTCATCAGGATGCAAAACATTCCCAGGTTCTGAAACTAAATCTCTTGTAAAAAAAGTTCCTTCCTCCAAAGCTTTAAATTTAAGTTGGTTAAATGAAGATGGTTTATTTCTAATTCCAATTACATTTATATCTATAATATTTCTCTTTTTGTTTGTTTTATACTTATTAAATTCATAAGATTTTAATTTTAATCCATGTAAAAAATGGCCTGCAAAATTTTCAATTTTAGTATCTACAGTATCTAAGTTTATTAGATAACTATTTTTTTTATCGTAACTTATATGTTTATGAAATTTAGCCCCTAAGTTTTCTGCTTCTGAGGTTTTTAAATCTTTTTTTATAGATACCAAAAATAAAGATTTTTTAGAATTAATTTCAAAAAAAAGTAAGTCTTTTTTTAGATCATTAGATTTTAGTAAATCTGAAATATATGAAAATTCATATTTAGAAATATGTTTTTTTAGGCCCTTAATATTGAATTTTTCATCAACAAATAGGACCAGATTGGTTGCTTTTATTTTAGAACTTGGGCTTTTATAATTAATTTGAACTGTCATAAATTTTAAATACACTCAATGCGAGTAGAGTGCTATATATTGACAAAATTATCAGATTTCAATGAAAAAAATATTGTTTAGAAAACTATTGTTAGATTGTATGACCTTTTTTGTCATCGCCTTAGTTAGTTCGAGTATTGTAATATGGGTTTTTCAAGCAGTAAATTTCCTAGACATAATGATTGAGGATGGACGTGATTTCTTAGTTTATATCAATTTTTCCTTACTAAATTTTCCAAAAATATTTAGTAAACTTTTCCCTTTTGTTCTTTTCTTTAGCTTATTTTATGTCACAGGGAAGTATGAACAAAATAATGAGTTAATGATTTTTTGGAATTTTGGAGTAAATAAGATTCTCATAATAAATTTTTTTTTGAAATTTTCTTTAATTTTATTATTTATTCAAATTACCTTAACTGCTTTAATTGTTCCAAAATCACAAGAATTAGCTAGATTTTTTTTAAAGGACTCAAAAGTTAATTTTTTTGGAAATTTTATAAAAAAACAAAAATTTAACGATACTATAAAAGGTGTAACAATATTTAGCGAAAGTAAAGATGCTGAAGGAAATTTGTATAATTTATATTTAAAAAAAGAAATAGATGATTCTAACTTTCAAATTACTTATGCCAAAAGGGGCATTTTTAAGGATATAAATAATACACCTGTTTTAGTTTTATATGATGGCGAAACTATTAATCAAAAGAATGATGAAATTACAAATCTAAGTTTTTCTAAGTCAGATTTTGTTTTGAAAAGTTTAGAAACAAATACAACCACATACACTAAGACTCAAGAACTTTCAACATTAGATCTTTTCAAATGTATTGGAACACTTTATAATTTTAATTTTGATTATAAAAAAATTAACTCAAAAACAATTCCAAATTGTAGTATTGAAAATATTCAAAATATTCTTAAGGAGTTTTATAAAAGATTAATTATTCCTTTTTATATACCTATTTTAACTCTAATCCCTTTTGTATTAATTATTTTATCAAAAGAAAATTCAAATTATAATAAATTAAAAATTTTAACTTTTTTAGTTGGCTTAATCACAGTTATATTTTCTGAAACAACAATTAGATTTATTTCTGATACAATAATGCCAAATATGAAAATTGCTGCTATTCCATTTTTGTTATTTATCATTTTATATATTATTTTTTTATATAATTTTAAATTTTTTAAGAAAGTTCAAAAATGAAAGTTTATATTAAATTTTTAACATATCTATTTTTAAAAAGTTTTATCTATGTTACTTTGATTATGACAAGTCTAGTTTTTATATTAAATTTATTGAGTGAATTAGATTTTTTTAAAGAAATAAATGTAGATAGTCATTTTCCATTATTTCTTACAGCATTAAATACTCCATCAATGATTTTTGAAATGTTTCCTTTTATATTTCTTATAAGTACTCAACTATTCTTTATTAAACTTTTTGATAATAAAGAAATTGACATATTTAAATATACAGGTCTTAAAAATTCAAAAATTTTTCTAATTATAGGTATTTTGTCTTTATTAGCAGGCATTTTTACAACTATCATTTTTTATAACTTTTCTTCTAATCTAAAAAGCTTTTATCTTGAATTAAAATCTCAATATACTTCAGATGGAAAGTATCTTGCGGTAATAACAAAAAATGGATTATGGATAAAAGATAAAATTGATAATAAAATTTTAATAATTAATTCCTCAAAAATTGATCAAAATTATTTGATAGGTAATTTCATCACTGAATTTGATAATAATTTTAAGTCTATTAGAAATATTAAAAGTGATAAAATTGATATTACCTCAACAGAATGGGTAATACTTAATGCAAAAATTTATAAAAAAAATAATTACAAAAAAGTTGATCAAATAAAGATACAAACTAATTTTGATTATAAAAGAATACGAAGTCTATATTCAAATCTATCGGCATTAAGTATATTTGAACTTTATGAGCTTCGTAAAAACTATATAAGACTGAATTACTCTGTAACTGAGGTAAATTTACAAATTTTAAAACTAATTTCATTCCCACTTTATTTACTAATGATGGTAATATTTTCTGCGTCTATGATGATGAGGATCAAATATTTGGATAGCTCAACTTTTAAAATTTCAATAGGATTATTCTTATCTGTAATAATCTACTATATAAATAATTTCTTTTATGTATTGGGTAGTACAGAGAGATTGTCTTTATTAGTTGCTGTATTTTTACCTATATTTTTACTTATTATAACTAACAGTTTATTAATAAATAAAATAAATGAAAAATAATATTAGATATATTTTACTAATTTTAATTATAAATTTTATTAGTTTAATAAATGTATATAGCAATGAGCCATTTAATTTTAATATAACTGAGATAGAAATAACTGATAATGGAAATATTTTAAAAGGATATAAAGGAGGAACTGCTACAACTGATGATGGGTTAAAAATTAAAGCTGATTCTTTTGAGTATGATAAAGTTCTTAATATTCTAAATGCTTTTGGAAATGTAAAAATTTCAGATGAAATTAACGACTATATAATTTTATCAGAAAAAATTACTTATGTTAAAAATCAAGAAAAAATTTTCACAAAAGGTAAAACTGAGGCAATTCTAGAGTCAAGGTATAATTTTTTATCAGAGAATGTTTTGCTTCTTAAAAATCAGATGATTTTAAGCTCTGACAAAAAATCATCCCTTAGAGATAAAGACTCATATTTATATAAATTTGATAAATTTAATTACTCTTTTTATGAGGGTATTTTAAAAGCTACAAAAATTGAAATAATTTCAAATTTTAAAAAATCTGAAAATGAAAAAGATTTCTATTTTTTTGAAGATGGGATTTTAGATATAAAAAATAAAGATTTTGTTGCAGGAAATACGAAAATTAAAATTAAAAAAGATAGTTTTGAAGACTCAAATAATGATCCAAGAATTTATGGAGTATCTTCAAAAAAAAAGGGTGAAATTACTACAGTTAATAAGGGAACGTTTACAAGTTGTGCTCTTAATGATGGTTGCCCTCCTTGGAGCTTAAGCTCAAATAAAATTATACATGACTCTAAAAAGAAACAAATTATTTATAAAGATGCGCTACTGAAGATTTATGATTTTCCTATACTTTATTTTCCTAAATTTTTTCATCCAGATCCATCAGTAAGAAGACAAAGTGGATTTTTACAGCCACAATTGAATAATTCAAATATTTTAGGATCATCAATTCGTGTTCCGTATTTTCATGTATTAGCTGAAAACAAAGATTTAACCTTTACACCCAGTGTATTTGATAAAGATATTTATATGATACAGAATGAATACAGGCAGGAAAATAAGAATTCTTCTTTTATTACTGATCTAGGTTTCGCTAAAGGTTACAAATCAGTAGTTACAGATGATAAAAAAAAAAATATTGGTCATTTATTTGCAAAATTTAATTTAGATTTAGATTTAGATTCATTTATCAAAAGTGATTTTAAGATTTCCCTAGAAAATGTAACAAATGATACATATCTAAAAGTTTTTGATTCTAATTTAACAAATACTAGTACAAAAATAATGCCTAAAAATAAAAGTCAATTGACTTCTAATTTACAATTAAATCTAGATCATGAAAAATATTCATTTGACACTGGCATTACCTCATATGAAACTTTGAGTGGCTCAGATAGTGATCGATACCAATATGTGTTACCGTATTATATATTTTCAAAAAATTTGATTTCAAATCAACTGTTAAGTTTAAATTTTAATTCAGATGGCAATAATAATTATCAAAAAACAAATAATATTAAGACGGTTATAAATAATAATTTTGATTTCAAGTCTATTGATTTTATTTCAGAAAATGGTTTTAAAAATAATATTGGTGTTCATTTTAAAAATGTAAATACTGTTGCAAAAAACGATTCAACATATAAGTCTAGTCCACAATTAGAATTAATGAATATCATTAATCTTGAAACAAGTTTTCCACTTATTAAATTAGATGAAAAATATTCAAATTCAATTACTCCAAAGATGTCTTTAAGATTTAATCCAACAGATATGAAGGACTACTCTGAGTCAGACAGATACATTGATACAAATAATATTTTTTCTTTAAATAGGCTTTCCATAGGTGATTCTTATGAATCTGGCCAATCTCTGACTCTTGGTGTGAATTTTAAAAAAGAAACTATTGATGACATAAATAAATATTTTGAATTTAACATAGCCACTGTTTTAAGAGACGTAAAACAAGATACGATTCCAACTAATAGTACGCTTAATGAAAAACAATCTAACTTATTTGGAAAAACAACTTATGGTCTATCTGAAATATTAAGTTTTAATTATGATTTTGCATTAGATAATGATTTGCAAACTCTTGAGCACAATTCTATAGGAACAATATTTAACTTTGATAAGTTAATTACAAGTTTTGATTTTGTTGAAACAAGTGGAAAGATGGGTGATACAAACTTTATTACAAATACAACTAAATTTAAAATAAATGAGGACAATTTCTTATCATTCAATACAAGAAGAAATAGAAAGATTAGTTTAACAGAGTATTATGATTTAGTATATGAGTACAAAAATGACTGTTTGGTAGCAGGAATAAAATATAAAAAGACTTACTATCAAGACAGAGATTTGATACCAGCTGAAGATTTACTGTTTTCTATTACACTGTTCCCTTTAACAACATATGAAACTAAAGTTGACCAAGATCTTTATAGAAATTAATATGTTGTTTATCAAAATTTTTTTTATTTTATTAATCTTAAATCTTAAGCTTTTAGCTAATGCAAATTCGTTGGAAAACAAGATACTATTGAAGATTGATAATGAAATAATCACATCAATAGATGTTTATAATGAAACAAAATACTTAATGGCAATTAATGCTAAAATTAATGAAATGGATAAAGAGGATATATATAAAATATCTATTAATTATTTGATAAAGGAAAAGATAAAAAAGATTGAAATTCAAAAACATATTTCTGAGAAAAAAATTGAAATTGATGATTCTTATGTAGATCAATTAATTGAAAATACTTTTAAAAAAAGAGGTTTTAAAAATCTTCAAGATTTTCAAACTCATTTAAATAAACATGGTGTTAAAATTTCACAAATAAAAAAAAAGATAAATATCGAGTCACTATGGAACGAGTTAATTTATAAAAAATTTTCTAATAAAGTGAGAATTGACAAAGATAAATTAAAAAAAAAAGTAATAGAAGACAATGATAATGAAGTAAGATCTTTTTTACTCTCAGAAATTTTATTTAAATTATCTGAAAATCAAAATTTAGATCAAAAATTTAATCTTATTAAAAGTGATATATACGAAAAAGGTTTTTTAAATGCTGCTCTTCTCCATAGTATTTCAGATACTGCTGTTAATGGAGGTGAGTTAGGGTGGATTACCGAAAAATCTTTGAATCCTAAAATTAGAAATGAAATATATAACTTAGATATTGGTAATTTTACAAATCCTATAATTATACCTGGTGGTTTTTTAATTCTAAAGTTAAACAAAAGTAAAAATGAAAAAAATAAATATGATGTTGAAAAAAAAATAGATGAACTTATACGTTTCACAACCAATCAACAATTAAATCGTCTATCAAATATTTATTATGATAAAATAAAAAAAGAAATTAAAATTGATGAATTATAAGCCAATTGTAATTGTTGCTGGAGAACCTAGAAGTATTTTTTTTGAAATTCTCTTTAAATCACTAAAATTAAAGAGATATAAATCACCATTGATACTCATTTGTTCAAAAATTTTATTATTTAAACAAATGAAAAAATTTAAATTTAAAAAAAAAATTAATTTTATAAATTCAATTGATATTAACAAAGAAAAATTAAAAAGAGATTATATAAATTTAATCGATATTAAATTTGATATTAATTTACCAATAAAAAGAAATTCAATAAGTTCTCAATTTTATATTAAGAATTGTTTTGATGTTGCTTTTGAAATTATAAGAAAAGGTTTAACTAATAAATTCATTAATGGGCCAATTAGTAAAACAAAATTTTTGAATAAAAAATTTCTTGGAATGACGGAATACATTGCACAAGAGTTTAAGATTAAAAATAGTGCAATGTTAATTTATAATAAGAAATTGTCTGTATGTCCTGTCACCACTCATTTGCCAATAAAATCAGTAGCTAAAATGATTGATAAAAAATTAATAATTAAAAAAATTAGACTTATTCAAGATTTTTATAAAAAATATGTAAAAATTCAACCAAAAATAGCTGTCTTAGGTCTTAACCCGCATTGTGAAAGTATTGATAAATTTAACGAAGATGAAATAATTTTAAAACCTACAATAAATTCGATTAAAAAATTAGGATATAAAGTTTCCGGTCCTTATCCAGCAGATACAATATTTTTAAAAGATAATAGAAAAAAGTTTAATGTAGTAATAGGTATGTATCATGATCAAGTCCTAACCCCAATGAAAACTTTATACGAATATGATGCAATTAATATTACTTTAGGACTTCCTTTTCTAAGGATATCTCCAGATCATGGACCAAATGAAAAAATGGTAGGCAAAAATACCTCTAATCCCTTGAGCTTACAAAAAGCCCTGATATTTTTGGATAAAATTTGATTAAAGCAAAAAAAAGTTTAGGGCAAAATTTTCTAATAGATAAGAACATTTTAGAAAAAATTGTAAATATTACAAAAATTGAAAATAAAACAATTTTAGAAATTGGACCTGGTACTGGAAATTTAACGTCGTATATACTTAAAAAAAAACCCAAGAAAGTTTTTGTAGTTGAAAAAGATACTTTTTTGGCTGGCAATTTAAATAAAAACTTTAAAAATCAATTAACAATAATTAACGATGATATTTTAAAAATTGATGAGAATTCTATATCTAATGAAAATATGACTGTATTTGGAAACCTTCCATACAATATTTCCACAGAAATATTAAGTAAATGGATAATTAATTTGAATAAATATTTTTGGTTTGATCACCTTATTTTAATGTTTCAAAAAGAGGTTGCTGATAGAATTATAGCAAAATTTAATACCTCATCATACGGTAGGTTATCAATTTTAAGTAACTGGAAACTAAATATAGAAAAAATTTGTGATATTAAACCTAATTCATTTTATCCAAAACCTAAGGTAGATAGTTCTCTGCTATTTTTTTCTCCCAAAAAAAAATTTTATAAAATTAAAAATCCAAAAAACTTAGAAAAAATTACACGAATATTTTTTAATCATCGTAGAAAAATGTTAAAAAAACCTTTTAATCAATTATTTAATGGAAATGAAAATCTATTGAAAAAATTAAATATTGATTTAAGTCGGAGACCACAAAATTTAGATTTTGATAAATATTATGAATTAACTTGTGAATATGAAAATTTAAGAAGTTAATTTATTCACATGATCTCTTATAAATTCCACATCATAATCTTTTGAGCCACTATTAACTTCTGCCTCTATTAAATTCTTTATTTTTGAAAAACATTTATCTAAATCATCATTAACTACGACATAATCATAATTAATCCAGTGTAAAACATCTCTTCCAAATTGTTTCATTCTCTCCTCAACTATAAGTTTATCTTTCATGTCTCTACTTGAAAGTCTTTCATATAAAACTTCTTTACTTGGAGGTAAAATAAAGAATGTTATTAATTTATAGTCTAATTTTTTATTCTTTATTTGATCAGCGCCCTGCCAATCAATATCAAACAAAACATTTTTACCTTTATTTAATTTGTCTATAACTGGTGTTCTTGTGGTCCCATACAAATTATTAAATACTTTTGCATATTCTAAAAATTCTTCATTGTTAATTAATCTTTGGAATTCATTTTCCTTAACAAAAAAATAATCCTTGTTTGATATTTCATTTATTCTAGGTTTACGAGTAGTGTGTGATATTGAGATTTCAAAATTTTCTAAATTTGACAACATGTTTGCCAAAGTAGTTTTTCCGGCTCCTGATGGAGAGGATAATATTATCATTACCCCATCTTTTTCTGAGGGCATTTAGAATATTAGTTTGCTTTTCCTTCGATAAATTTAACTGCATCACCTACAGTTAAAATTTTCTCAGCTTCGCTGTCTGAAATCTCAGATCCAAATTCTTCTTCAAAGGCCATAACCAACTCAACAGTATCTAAGCTATCAGCTCCTAGATCGTCAATAAAACTTGATTCCTCAGTTACTTTTGCTTCATCAATACCTAAGTGATCTGCTACAATTTTTTTAACTTTGCTTGAAACTTCTTCTGACATATCTATCCTTTTTTGTTATAAATTCTTATTAGTTTAATTACTTATTTTGTCAAGCCATATACATGCCCCCATTAACATGTAATGTTTCTCCGTTTATATAGCTGGATTGATTTGAGCTTAAAAAAAGCACAGCATTTGCAATATCATCAGCTTCACCTAAACGAGCTGATGGAATTTTTGATATAATAATTTCTTTAAATTTTTCATCAATTTTATCAGTCATTGCAGTTTTAATGAAACCTGGAGAAATGCAATTGATATTAATATTTTTTTTTGCGTATTCAAGTGCAAGACTTTTAGACATTGCAATTATTCCTGCCTTAGATGCCGTATAATTTGACTGCCCCAAATTTCCAGTGTGTCCCACTACAGATGTGATATTAACAATTTTTCCAGACTTGTTCTTAAGCATTTTTTTTATTGCAAATTTACTAATTAAAAAAGTTGACGTTAAATTAACATCAATAACTTTTTGCCACTCATCTAGACTCATTCTAATCGCTAAGTTATCTTGAGTTATACCTGCGTTATTAATTATACAATCTAAATTTCCTCCTAATTCATTAGTTGCATTATCAATAAATTCCTCAACTTTCTCTTTTTGTGAAATATTAAAAGTTAAAATCTTTATTTTTTCAAACTCTTTTTTTAATTCTTCTAATTTTTCTATTTTAGTGCCAGAGGCTAATATATTTGCCCCTGCATCATATAATTTCTTTACAATCGCATTGCCTATTCCACCTGAGGCTCCAGTAATAATAATATTTTTATTTTTTAAATCATTCATATTTTTAAATTTTCAATATCTCCTTGATTATTAATTGTGTCTATTTTTACCTCTCTATTTATTCTTTTTACTAATCCGGACAATACTTTTCCAGGACCAATTTCAATAAAATGAGTTATATCATTTTTTATCATATTAATCACACTTTCTCTCCATCTAACTCTACTCTCTATTTGTTTAATTAATAGATCTTTTAAATCTTCTTTATTAAGAATTTCTTCAGCAGTAACATTTGAAATTAATTTATTATCTGATTCTTTAAAATCTAATTTATTTATTTCTTTAGTCATTACTTCTGTTGCACTACTCATTAAGTTACAATGAAATGGTGCGCTTACTGGTAATTTAATATGTTTTATAGATTTTTCTTTTAAAACGATAATGCAATTTTCTAAATCATTTTCTTTTCCACTTAAAACAATTTGTCCTTCAGAATTGTCGTTAGCTATTTGTGCTCTAAATTTATCTTTATTATTTGCAAGTAATTCCTCTATTGTTTCTACTTTTGACCCTAAAACTGCAACCATTCCACCTAATCCTTTTGGAACAGAATTTTGCATCGCTTCTCCTCTTATTTTTAATATTTTCAAAGTATCAGTAAAACTTAGATATCCAGCACATGCTAAAGCAGAATATTCTCCAAGAGAATGTCCAGCAAAATATTTGGCTTTATTCAGATTAATATTGAATTCATTTTTCACAACATTAAATATTGAATAACTGATTAGGAATATTGCTGGCTGAGTATTAATAGTCAAATCAAGGTCCTCTTTCGGTCCGGCTAGAATTAATTTTGATAAAGAAAAGTTAAGAGTATTATCCGCTTCTTTAAACAAATTTTTTACAAGGTCAAATTTATCATAAAATTCTTTTCCCATTCCAACTATTTGAGAACCTTGACCTGGAAAAATTACTGAAAACATATAAAAAAAACTAAAAATTTTGCCTTTTTAACTATTGAAATTGAACATTTATAATAGTATATCCTCACTTTTTATCAAAGAATATAAATGAATTTATACGAACACACAATTATAGCTAGACAAGACACTTCCCCAAGTGAAATTAAACAACTAACTGAAAAATATTCTAAAATTGTTGAAAAACATGATGGTGAAATTGTTAAAACAGAGAATTGGGGATTACTTAACTTATCATATCTTATTAAAAAGAATAAAAAAGGCAGCTACATTCACTTTAAAATCAAAGGCAAAGGAAATGTTATAAGTGAGCTAGAAAAAAATGAGTCAATAGATAAAAAATTGTTAAGATATTTAACAGTAAGAGTAAAAAAATTTGATTTAGAGACTAATTATTTTTTAAAAAGAGATGATAGCGAAAAAAAAGGGGTTAATAGTAATTAATTATGCCTAAAAGACAAAGTGGAAATAAAAAAAATAAACAAAGTAATTTCGCAAAACTAAGTATTTTTCAACCAAATAAATATAAATTTAAAAAAAGTTGTCCTTTATCAATTAAAGGAGCTCCAGAAGTAGATTATAAAAACATAAGACTTTTAAAAAAATATATGTCTGAAAATGGTAAAATATTACCTTCAAGAATAACAAATGTTAGTCAAAAAAAACAAAGAGAACTGTCTCTTTCAATTAAAAGAGCAAGAAACTTAGCATTAATATAATATGAAAGTTATTTTATTAGAAAACGTAAAGAGAATAGGATCTATTGGCGAAGTTATTGATGTTAAAAGAGGTTATGCTAGAAATTTTTTAATAGCAAACAAAAAAGCATTATATGCTTCTAAAGAAAATATTTCTGAGGTCGAAAAAATAAAGACTGATTTATCAAAAAAAGATAACGAAAAGAAAAAAGAAGCAATACAAATATCTGAAAGTATAAACGGGAAAGAATATGAAGTAAAAAAACTGAGTACTGAGAATAACGAGTTATATGGCTCAGTGAAGCCCACAGAAATTTCAAAACTAATTAAAGATGAGAATAAGATCGATATTAAACCATCTATGATACAACCTGTGTCAGAAATTAAATCTTTAGGAAAATTTAAAGTAAAAATTACTCTTCACTCAGAAGTTGATGCAGAAATTACAATAAAAGTACAATCAGCGGACACAATACAATAATTATACATTTTTTTCCCCAGTCCTAAATAATAATTCTTTTTTAGTGTTTATTATTATAAATTTTAAACAATGGAAAATAATTTAAGTATTGTTAAAAACCAATTTACAGAACTTCCAAACAATATTGAGGCAGAACAAGCAGTTA
>MDTG01241318.1_pt1 | contig 12618 bp, 13 predicted proteins | sample 811421 | NCBI WGS metagenome assembly MDTG01 (sample SAMN05326645, study PRJNA326480) | marine metagenome | isolation source: seawater | place: Pacific Ocean: South East | collected 2011 | reverse complement strand
TATACCTCCGGTCCTTAAATGGAAATTACTGTGGTGGCTTAACCGGGAAAAAATATGAATATACCTAAAGTTACAATACAAGAACTGCTTGAAGCTGGAGTTCATCTTGGCCATAAAACTCTAAGATGGAACCCAAAAATGAAGAAATATATTTTTGGTAAGAGAGATTCAATACATATAATAGACTTAACCCAAACCTTAGAACTAATTAATGTTGCATTAGAAAAAGTTTACAACACTATTCTAAATAATGGAAAAATATTGTTTGTCTCCACTAAAAAACAAGCCTCAGAAGCTATAGCTGAAGTAGCAAAAGAAACCGATCAATATTTTGTAAATTATAGATGGCTTGGTGGAATGCTAACAAATTGGGGAACAATCTCTGCTTCAATTAAAAAATTAAAAAAAATTGATATTGACCTTTCAACAGAAAATAGAGGATTCACAAAGAAAGAACTTCTAAAAATGAGTGTTCAGAGAGATAAGTTACAAAGATCTTTAGGTGGAATTGCAGAAATGAAAAAAATACCTGACCTAGTTTTTATAATTGATACAAATTATGAGTCATTGGCAATAAAAGAATCAATAAAGTTAAATATTCCGGTAATCGCAATACTTGATACAAATTCTGATCCCGAAGGAATAGAATTTCCAATTCCTGGTAATGATGATGCAAGAAGATCAATAGATCTATATTGTTCTTTGATCAAAAGTACAATTGAAAATGCAAAAAAAGAAAGTCCTAAAAAAGCAGAGGAAAAACTTCCCGAAAATAAAGAAAAAAATAAATCTATAATTAAGAAAAAAATTAAAGAAGAAAAAAAATAAATCGGCAATATGAGTGAATTAGAGCAAGTAAAAAAATTAAGAAAGTTATGCGGCGCAGGTTTTAAGGATTGTTTATCAGCATTACAGGAAGCTAATGGAGATATCGATAAGGCTTTAGAAATCCTGAGAATTAAAGGAATATCAAAAGCCTCAAAAAAAATGTCTAGAGTTGCTAACGAAGGTGTGGTCGCTGTAAGCGGTGATGAAAAAAAAATTTCTCTTTTAGAGGTTAATTGTGAAACAGATTTTGTAGCTAAAAATAATGATTTTATAAGCTTTGTTAAAGAATTAAGCGATTTAAATCATTTATTAAATTCTGACCAAGAAACTTTGAAAAAAACAAAAATGAAAAATTCTGGAACTGTTGAAAATAATCTTGTTGCATTAATATCAAAAATTGGAGAAAAAATTACAATTGGAAGATCAAAAACATTTAATTATGATGGATCAAAAAATTTTAATTATCTACATACTGTTATTAAAGATAATCTTTCTAAATTAGCTGTTCTTGTTTGTCTAGAGACAAAAGATAATTCAGAAAATTTAAAAAAATTTGGAAAACAATTATCGATGCATATAGCAGCATCTAATCCTCTAGCAATTGAATCAAAAGATATAGATGAGGAAATATTAAATAAAGAAACTTCATTAATACAAGAAGAACTTAAAAATTCAGGCAAAACAGATGATATAGTAAAAAAAATAAGCTTAGGAAAAATTAACAAATTTAAAGAGGAAAATTCCTTAATGAATCAAGCATGGGTTATGGAGCCTAAAAAAAAGGTTAAAGATATTTTAAAAGAGCTTAGTATAACAGATTTGAAAATTAAAGATTTTTATAGATTAAAAATTGGCGAATAATGTTTAACGAAAATAATTATAATCAAAAGATGAATAAAACTTTTGATGTTTTTATAAAAGAACTATCTTCTTTAAGAACTGGCAGGGCTAATTCAAGCATGCTTGACATAATAAAGGTTGATGTTTATGGACAAAAAATGCCCATTAATCAATTAGCAAGTGTAACTACACCTGAATCAAGAATGATTAATGTGCAAGTCTGGGACTCTAACAATGTTCCTTTAATAGATTCCGCAATTAGAAAATCTGAGTTGGGATTAAACCCACAAATTGATGGACAGCTTTTAAGATTACCTATTCCCGACTTGAGTGAAGAAAGAAGAAATGAGATAAAAAAAATGATTAAATCAATGGGAGAAAAATGTAAAGTTTCGATAAGAAATATAAGACGAGAAGCAAACGACGAATTAAAAAATTTGCTTAAGAACAAAGAAATAGGTGAAGATGATGAAAAAAAATTTGAAAAAATAGTACAAACATTTACAGATGATCATATTAAAAAGATTGATAATAAAGTTGATTTAAAAGAAAAAGAAATAATGACCATATGAACCCAATAAAACACGTCGCCATTATAATGGATGGCAATGGAAGATGGGGAATTAAAAATAAAAAATCGAGAAATTTAGGACATAAGGAAGGTCTTAAAACCGTTGAAATGATTATTAAAGAGTCATTAAAAAAAAAAATAAAATTTCTTACCTTGTATGCTTTTTCAACAGAAAACTGGAAAAGACCAAAAATCGAAATTAATTTTTTACTTAATTTGTTAGAAACTTTTTTAAAAGATAAGGTTGAACAATTGCATAAAAATGAAATAAAATTAAAAATACTTGGTAATATAAAGAAATTTCCATTTAAAATTCAAAAACTTTTAGATTCATCTCAAAAAAAGACATTTAAAAATAAAAAATTACAAATTAACCTGGCATTAAACTATGGTTCAAAAGATGAAATAATTAAAGCGATAAAAATTGTTAAGCAAAAAAAAATAAAAATTACAGAAAAATCAATAAAAAAGTTTCTTTATACAAAAGATATTCCAGATCCCGATATTTTAATAAGAACAGGTAACACTAATAGACTTAGCAATTTTTTACTTTGGCAATTAGCTTATTCAGAGATTTTTTTTATTAATAAAATGTGGCCAGAATTCAATAAAAAAGACTATTCTAAAGTCCTAATGAAATTTCAAAAAACTAAGAGGAATTTTGGTAATATTTAATGAATAACGAAGCAATAAAAAGAATTATTAGTTCAATAATCATCATACCTATATTTATTTTTTTAATATCAAAGGGCTCAATTTATTTTACTCTGTTTTTAATAACCTTTTTTTTAATCGCAACTTATGAATGGATAAATATGTGTAAAAATAAAATACATTCTTTTTTGGGAATTATTTTTTTATTATTATCAACATATTTTGCCTTTTTATTAAGAGGGAATGATAGTAATGGACTATTTATTTTTTTATTTGTTATCATAATTTGCGTAGCCACAGATATTGGAGGTTATATTTTTGGAAAAATTTTTAAAGGTCCTAAATTAACCAGGATAAGTCCGAATAAAACATATTCTGGAATGATAGGAAGTTATTTTTTATCAATAACTTTTGCCTATTTATTTATTAATGAATACAATATTTTTTTATTAAATTCTATTTCTTTTACTCAAGATAATATTAAATTTTTTATTTTAATTTTTCTAATTTCAACTGTTAGTCAATTAGGAGATTTATTTATATCTTATTTTAAAAGACTATCAAAAATTAAAAATACTGGAAAAATTATACCTGGGCATGGAGGTCTTCTTGATAGAGTTGATGGAATAATTTTTGCTATTCCATTTTGTTATTTATTATTTAGATTTATTTAAAATGAAAAAAAAAATTGCCATATTAGGATCAACAGGTTCAATAGGCCAAACTACATTTAATATTATAAAAGAAAATAAAAAAAATTTTAAAGTTTTATTCTTAAGTACTAATAGCAATGTTAACAAAATTTACCAACAAGCTAAAGAGCTTAATGTAAAAAATATAATAATTAATAATAAATCAAAATATAAAAAAATTAAAAAAAAATTCATTAAAAGTAGAATTAATGTTTATTTTGATCATTCTAAAATAAATAAATTTCTAAAAAGTAAATTAGATTATTGTATGTGTTCAATTTCAGGCTTAGAAGGTCTTGGCCCTACACTGAATGTTATTAAATTAAGTAAATCAGTAGGCATAGCCAATAAAGAATCCTTAATATGTGCGTGGAATTTAATTGAAAAAAAATTAAAAAAACATAAAACAAAATTTATTCCAATTGACTCTGAACATTTTTCTATTTGGTCTCTTTTAAAAGGAACAAATAAAAATAATATAGAAAAAATTTATGTAACAGCATCAGGCGGGCCTTTTTTAAATTTTAATAAATCAAAATTAGCAAAAGTAAGTCCTAAATTAGCAATAAAACATCCAAATTGGAGCATGGGAAAAAAAATTTCCATTGATTCAGCGTCTCTTATGAACAAAGTTTTTGAAATCATTGAAGCTAAAAAAATTTTTAATATTAAATTAAATAAATTTAAAATACTTATTCATCCAAATTCATATGTTCACGCAATTGTTAAATTTAGAAATGGTTTAACAAAAATATTAATTCACGATACAGATATGAGAATTCCAATTATAAATTCTATTTATGAACAGACTGACTTTAATTCAAAAAGTAAAAAACTTAATTTAGATTATTTAAATGATTTAAATCTTTCAAATGTTAATTTAAATAAGTTTGAATCAGTTAAAATTTTAAAACAAATTCCAAATAAAAATTCACTTTATGAAACAGTTATAGTAAGTGCAAATGACGAATTAGTTCACTTATTTTTAAAAAGAAAAATTAAATTTACAGATATTGTTAATAAATTATCTTCATTTATTAAACGTAAAGAATTCATTAAATATAAGTACAAATATCCCAAAAATTTAGATCAAATTAAAATTTTAAGTAGATATGTAAGATTGAAAGTAAACAGTTTATGTATATGATCATTAGTATGGTCAAGATAATAACTTTTGCTATAAGTTTACTTATTTTAACGGTGAATTTTTCTTTTGCTAAAAAAATAAATAATATTGTTATTAAAGGCAATGAAAGAATTAGCTCTGAAACTATCAAAGTTTTTTCTGGTGTTAATTCTGGTGATGATTTATCTGATAAAGATCTTAATAAAATTTTAAAAGACCTTTATGAAACTAATTTTTTTAAAAATGTTACAGTTGAAATTGAAAGTAATAATTTATTTATAAATGTTATAGAAAACCAAATTATTCAGGAAGTTGTTATAGATGGTATCGAAAAAGAATCTCTAAATGAGGAGATTTATGAAACTTTAATTCTAAAAAACAAAAGTTCATATGTTGAATATTTGGCAAAAAAAGATCTTCAAAATATTAAAAACAGATTAAGGGTTTCCGGATATTATTTGTCTGAAGTTAAAACATCAATACAAGAAAATAATAACAATACTATAAACCTAATTTATAATATCGATTTAGGAGAAAAAGCTTTAATTCAAAAAATAAAATTTATTGGTGACAAAAAATTTAAAGATCGTAAATTAAGGCAAGTTATCGTTTCTGAAGAAAGTAAATTTTGGAAATTTCTATCTACTAAGAAATATCTTAATAGAAATAATGTTAGTTTGGATGAAAGATTATTATTAAACTTTTATAAAAATAAAGGTTACTACCAAGCCAAAGTAGAAACATCTACAGCTAAATTTATAGATGATCAAAATTTTGAATTAATATTCAATATTAACTCAGGAAATAAATTTATATTTAATAATTTGAATATTTTATTGCCTAACGATTATGACATGAAGAATTTTAAAGAAATTTCTGATACATTTTCAGAACTTAAAAATACAACCTATTCGCTAAATAAAATTGATAAAATTCTTAAGGAAATTGATAAAATAGCATTAAGCAATCAATATGAATTTATCAAAGCAAATGTAAAGGAAGAAATAATTGATAATACAAAGCTAAACTTAACATTCATAATTGATGAAAGTGAAAAACATTATGTTGAAAGAATAGATATTATTGGAAATTCAATTACCAGAGAAAATGTTATTAGAAACTCTTTATTTGTAGATGAAGGTGATGCTTTTAATGAAATATTACACAACAAATCTTTAAACAAAATTAGATCTAAAGGTATTTTTGGCAAAGTACAATCTAAAATCAAGGATGGCTCAGATCCAAATTTAAAAATTGTACAAATTGAAGTTGAAGAAAAAGCTACAGGTGAAATTTCAGCTGGCGCTGGTGTTGGAACAAGTGGAAGCACCATTGCTTTTGGTGTCAAAGAAAACAATTATTTAGGAAAAGGTGTAAGGGTAAATACAAATATTCAAATATCAGGTAGCACAGTTAAAGGTGAATTATCATATGTACAACCAAATTTCCAAAATACTGATAACTCATTATTTACTTCATTTTCAAGTACAAGCGCAGATAATCTTGATGATTTTGGCTATAAAACTGACATTTATTCAGTTTCATTTGGAACCAATTATGAGAGATTTGAAAATTTCCGTATTTCTCCAGAAATTGATATTAATTATGAAAAACTCGATACAACATCAAAAGCATCTGCAAATCTAAGAAAGCAAGATGGAAATTATTTTGAGTCTGCTTTTATATACACACTAGATTATGATAAAAGAAATCAGAGATTTCAACCAACTGAAGGTTTTAGAAGTAGATTTACGCAAAATTTACCTTTTATTTCAAGTAACTATGAAGTTAAAAACTCATATGACCTTACTAAATACCAAGAACTTTATAACGGTATGATTGGTAGTTTTGCTTTTGGTTTATCTGCAATAAATGGTGTTACAGGAGAAGATGTAAGAATTTCAAAACGATTGTATATTCCTGAAAGAAAACTAAGAGGTTTTGAAAAAGGAAAAATAGGTCCTTACGAAAACGCTGATTATGTTGGTGGAAATTATGCTGCTACTTTTAATATTTCATCTACTTTGCCAGATTTATTTCCTGAAAGCCAAAATACAGACTTTAAATTATTTTTTGATTCAGCGAGTCTTTGGGGCGTTGATTACAGTGACGCAGTTAGTGATTCTAAAAAAATCAGGTCATCTACTGGTGTAGGTATTGATTGGTTTACACCAGTTGGACCTTTAAGTTTTTCACTAGCTCATCCTATAACTAAAGATTCTACAGATAAAACGGAAACATTTAGGTTTAATATTGGAACAACATTTTAATGAGACTTCTTTATAAAATTTTATTATTAAACATATTTATGTTGTTTTTTGGTCATTTAAACGCTCAAGAAAAAATATCTTACGTTGATATGGAACAATTAATGAATACCTCTGAAGCTGGGAAGAGTATTACATCACAATTAACATCCTTACACAAAAAAACTATATCAGAACTTAAAATAATAGAAGATCAGCTTAAAGAAGATGAAGCAGAAATAATGAAACAAAAAAACGTCATTAGCCAAGATGAATTTGATAAAAAAATATCTATATTGAGAAGTAAAGCTCAGGAATATCAAAAAAAAAGAGCAGAAGCTAACGACTCTCTAAATAAAAAAAGATTAGATGCAATGTCAAATTTAGTAAATATTATCCAACCAATTTTAGCCGAATATGCAAATAAAAATTCTATATCCATTATTTTTCAAAAAAAAAATATTATTATTGGAAAAACTGAATTGGATGTTACATTAGATATTTTAAAAATTTTAAATAAAAGCCATAAAAAAATTTCTATTAATTAATGTCTGAAATACTAGATAAAAATCAAATTATTGATTTACTTCCACATAGAGAACCTATGCTGTTAATAGATCAATTATCAAATATTAAAAAACTAACATCAGCTACTGCTATAGTGAATGTTAGAAATGATAGTTTTTTCGTAAAAGGTCATTTTCCTGGTCAACCTGTTATGCCAGGAGTTTTAATTGTCGAGGGATTTGGCCAGGCTGCAGCTGCATTAACAGCACATGGCTTGGATAAATCTACATATGAAAATAAATTGGTTTTCCTAATGAGTGTAGAAAAAGCTAGATTTAGAAATCCTGTTGTTCCAGAATGTAAACTTGAACTTCATATAGAGGCCGTAAGATCTCATGGAAAAGTATGGAAGTATAAGGGTGAAGCATTCGTAGGTGATAAAAAAATGGCTGATGCTATGTGGTCTGCTACTATTGTAGATAGGAAATAATTAGCAATAAATCTTGATAAGTATTATCTAAAAGTTTTGGTAAAAACTTTTAATCATGATTAATCCTTTTTTTAAAAATCAAGGCCCATTTTATATAGATAAATTATTATTTCTTTCTGGTGTTGAAAATTACAAAAATTATAAAAATCACAAAATCCAAGATATTAAAGATTTATCTACCTCTACAAAAAAGGACATTACATTTTTTCATTCAAAAAAATACATTAACCTTGCTTATAAAACAAAGGCACTTTATTGCATCACTTCTGAAACTCTTAAGGAATATTTACCAAAAGATTGTAACAAAATTATTGTTAAAAATGTATTAGTTGAAACAGCAAAAATTACAAAAACATTTTATCCAGATTCAATAACAGATGATTTTGACAAAACTGTTAAAGAAATATCTAAAACTCCATTTAGAAAAAAAGTTAATTTTGGAAAAAATGTATTAATCGGAAAAAATGTTAAAATAGGTAAAAATTGTTCAATCGGACATAATTCTATAATAGAAAAAAATGTTGTTATTGGAAATAACTGCTCAATAGGTTCAAATGTAATTTTAAGAAATACAATAATTAGTAACAATGTTTTTATATTAGATGGATGTGTAATCGGAAAAAAAGGTTTTGGTTTTTTTCCTGACAAGAATAAAAATCACCGTTATCCCCAAATAGGTATTGTTATAATTAATGAAAATGCTGAAATAGGCTGTGGATCTACAATTGACCGTGGTTCTATGTCAAATACTATAATTGGTAAGAATACATTTTTAGATAATCAAATTCATATAGCTCACAATGTAAAAATCGGTGATAATTGTATTATAGCTGGTCAAGTTGGATTTGCTGGAAGTTCTACTTTAGGAAATCATGTAATGATTGGTGGACAAGCAGGTATATCTGGACATTTAAAAATTGGAAATAATGTTCAAATTGGTGGTGGAAGTGGAGTTATTAAAGACATACCCAATAATTCTAAAGTCATGGGATATCCTGCCAAGAACTTAAAAAATTTTATAAAGGAATATAAATGATACACAAAACTGCAATAGTTAATAGTAAAGCCAATTTACATTCATCGGTTAAAATTGGACCATATGTTGTAATAGGTCCAAATGTCGAGATTGATGAAAATGTAATTATACACTCACATGTAAATATTTCTGGAAATACAAGGATTGGAAAAGGAAATAAAATTTACCCATTTGTATCTATAGGTAATGATCCTCAAGATTTAAAATATAATGGAGAACAAACAAAAATTGTTATTGGAAATAATAATAAATTTAGAGAATATGTAACTGTAAATCCAGGAACTGCAGGTGGAGGAGGTTTAACTAAAATAGGTGATAATTGTATGTTTATGATTTCATCACATGTTGCTCATGACTGTAATGTGGGTAATAACGTTATTATAGCAAACAATGTACCTTTGGGAGGTCATGTAACTATAGAAGACAATGTCGTAATAGGAGGAAATTCAGCAGTTCAACAATTCACAAGAATTGGAAAACTAGCAATGGTGGGAGGTATGACAGGTGTTTTACACGATGTAATTCCTTATGGATTATCAATAGGTAATAGAAATTACTTGCAAGGCTTAAATTTAATTGGATTAAGAAGAGCAAATTATGAAAATAAAAATATTCTTGGATTAATTGATGCATACAAAGAAATTTTTGCTTCAAAAAATCTGACTGATAACTTAAATAAATTAAATGGAGTATTTAAAGAAAATCCACTAGTTAAAGATGTAATTGATTTTATAACAAAAGATAAAAAAAGATCAATTTGCACACCTTTTTCCAAGGAGTAGAATGATTGGTTTAATATTTGGGGAAACAAGCTTTCCATTAGAAATACTTAAAAAAATTAAAAAAAAAAAATTGAGATATATAATAATTGATTTAACGAAGTCAAAAAAATTTAAAAAAGATAAAAATTCTTACAATGTGTCATTAGGTCAATTTGGCAAAATTTTAAAAATTTTGAAAAAAAGCAAATGTAATAAAGTATTATTTGCTGGAAAGGTTACTAGACCAAATTTTTCTAAACTTAAATTTGATTTTAAAGGTATTTATTATATGCCCAGAATAATTAAAGCTTCAAAACTAGGTGATGCGGCCATTTTAAAAGAAATAATAAAAATTTTGAAAGAACAAAGAATAATTACAGTTAGTTCGCTAATATTTAATCCTGATTTAAAGCTTAAAAAAGGGAATTATTCTAAAATAAAACCTAATAAAAAAGATAAAAAAAATATTTTAAAAGCTATTAAAATATTGAGTCAATTAAGCAAATATAACTTTAGTCAAGGCACTGTTGTTAGTAATAAAAAAGTTATTGCTATTGAAGGTAATGATGGAACAGAAAAAATGCTTAAAATATGTAAAGAAAAAAAAATTAAAGATCGTGCAGTTTTGGTAAAATTTCCTAAAAAAAAACAAGATTTAAGAATAGATCTACCTACAGTTGGATTAAATACCTTGAAACAATGTAAGGTTGCTGGAATAAAAGGATTGGTTTTAAAAGCAAGTCAAAACATTTTTCTAGAAAGAAAAAAATGTATTAATTTTGCTAACAAAAATAAAATGTTTATCACTGCTAAATGAAAAAAATATTTATATTAACCGGTGAACCTTCAGGTGATAAATTAGCTTCTAAAGTTATTGCTAAATTAAAACAATTTAATTCTGATATTGAGTATTTGTCAGTGGGTGGAATTCATTTAAATTCATTAGGTATTAAATCTATTTATGACCTTAGTGAAATTACCTATATAGGTTTTACAAGTGTTCTGATGAATTTATTTAAAATTAAAAAAAAAATTAATGAAACCGTAAATGAAATAATTAAATTTAAGCCTAATATTTTATTTAGCGTAGATAGCCCTGATTTTACTTTGAGAGTTGCTGAAAAAGTAAAGAAAATCAACCCTAATATTAAAACAATTCATTTCGTTGCACCTCAAGTATGGGTTTGGAGAGAGGGCAGAGTAAAAAAATTTAAATCATTTCTAGATCATGTTTTGTTACTTTTTCCATTTGAAAAAAAATTTTTTAAAAAAGAAAATATTAAATCTACTTTTACTGGTCATCCTCTATTAGAAAATGATGAAAAAGCTAAAATTGATATAAGTCAAATTATCAAGGATCACAAAAAAATTATTTCAATATTTCCTGGCAGTAGACAGTCCGAACTAGATATTCACCTTCCAATATTAATTGATTTCGTAAAAATGATGAACAAAAAATATAATGATATATTTTATGTTTTTCATTCAACAGCTGAATTTAATAAATCCATACAAGATAAATTAATCAATGAAAAACTTAAAAATTGTGGCTCTATATCAGATGACAAAATTAAATCTGATATTTTAAAATCATCTATATTTGCCGTTGCAAAGTCGGGTACTGTTTCGTTAGAAATTTGCAATTCAAAAATCCCTTCTATTATTATTTATAAAATGAATTATATTAATTTTTTAATTGTTAGAATGTTCGTAAAAATAAAATATGCAAATATTATTAATTTAGCTGCTGATGAAGAAATTATTCCAGAGTTAATACAATCTAATTGTAATCCTAAAAATATATTTAACAAAGTAACAACTTATTTAGATGATGAACAATTAATGAAAAATCAAATTTATAACTATCAAAAAATAATAAATAATTTTAAAACTAATAAATCCTCAGAAATTGCTGCTTCTGTTTTAACTAATAGCTTTTAATCTTTCAATTAATTCTTTTTTATCTAGAGACATTATTATGTCGTATATACCTGGGCCAAATTTTGACCCTACTAAAGCTATTCTCAGAGGCTGACCAACACCTTTGAAGTTTGTATTATTATTTTTTATCAATGTTTTTATTATTTTTTCTAAATTTTCTTTATTAATATTTGATATGTTCTCAAATTCTTTTAAAAAATCTTTTATAACTTTTTTTGCCAAATTATCTAAAAGTTTTTGATCTTCTGAAGATATTTTTATTTTATCTACTAGAAGATATTTTGCATTAACATATATATCCTCAAGAGTTTTAGCTTTATTCTTTAGAAAAGTTAATGACTTTTTAATTTTTTCCGATTTACTATCGATTTTATCTTTATAATTTTCACAATATTTTTTCAAATTATCAAACAGATCATTTTCATTCATTTGTTTAATATAATGTTCATTTATTGATAAAATTCTGCTCATATCCAATTTTGAAGGCGATTTACCAATACCTTCTAAACTAAAGTACTTTATACTCTCTTCTAAAGTAAAAATTTCTTTATCTTTATAAGACCAACCTAATCTCAATAGGTAATTTCTCAGAGCATCTGGCATGATGCCAAGCTTTGAATAGTCATCTAGAGTAGATGCTTTATCTCTTTTAGATAGTTTTTTTCCTTCAGTCGTGTGTATTAAAGGAATATGAGCAAATGATGGAATTTCCCATTTCATTGCTAAATAAATTTGCATTTGTTTAAAGGTATTAATTTTATGGTCGTCACCTCTAATAATATGAGTTATTTTCATATGATGATCATCTACGGATGCTGACAAATTATAGGTCGGTGATCCATCATTTCTTAAAATAATAAAATCTTCAATAGTATTATTATCAATTTGAACATCTCCTTGTACTAAATCTTTCAATATACTACTTC
>MDTG01161191.1_pt1 | contig 12618 bp, 17 predicted proteins | sample 811421 | NCBI WGS metagenome assembly MDTG01 (sample SAMN05326645, study PRJNA326480) | marine metagenome | isolation source: seawater | place: Pacific Ocean: South East | collected 2011 | reverse complement strand
ATCACAAAAAAGATAAACAAAAAAAAGGGGGAGTGCCGAAGCACTCCCCCGATTCTCTCAACGATTAAACAGTAGCTGATTTTTTCTTAGCCGCTGTCAGATTGTCATCATCCTCAGATGGGCTAAGGGCTACCAGTCGAGCTACTAAAGCGTTACCGATTGTTTCCGCTTTTCCTAGTAGCGCTTTCGTAGCCGCCAAGTCGAATTTAACCAAAGCGTCCTGCTTGGTAATCTCCGCCAACAAAGTGGTAAGCGCCGCGTCTATCTCGAACTGTGAGCTAGGCAAATTGCCAGCAGGCTTTACTGGTGGCGTTTTACCGCCCTTTTTATTGGTGGCAGGTGTCTTAGGCTCTGGCGCTTTAGTCCAAGCCTGAGCGGCTCTTAGAGCTTTAAGGTTACAAGCTACTTTGTTACCCTTAGCAACTTGATCCTTAAGCCCTTTAATCTTCCGACTGTTCTGGATGTTATGGCCAAAGCAAAGCGCATCGATGTCTTCAAAGTGCCAGCCGAAGTTATCAATACCGTAGTTAATGAATGTTGCGACACCACAACGACTAGCCAGAGTGCCAGGGTTAAAACTCTCGCTTAGCACTACTTGATTAGCTAACCTATGCAGTGGTGTTTCCTGTTCCCCTTCCTTTAGTTTCTTGTTCGCTTTCTTAATCTCAACATTTAGAGAGTTGAGTTCTTTATTCGATATGGCTATTGCTTTATTCTCTGCGACTATCTCCGCCTGTCTGGCTATCACAGTGTCAGCCCATAGCTTGGCTACCGCTTTGCTTTTCTGTGCAGTCTCTGCGCCATCCTTAGCCGCTTTCGCATTCTTGGCCAGAGCTAGGACGTAGGTGCGGTATGAAGTGCCAGACTTGTTGTCGAAGCTTTGAGTTGCTTTGATTACGTTCTGGATTTCTTTGGTTGTTGCCATTGTTCAATATCTCCCTATTAATCGAGCGGAATTGCTCTACCCCAATTCTAGTCCGTAGAGGCAGGACATCCACCATTGGAGGGGTAGCAATTTAGACGAACAAAAAAAAATACGCCACGTCTTTTTTTTTACCGTGGCAAAGTCTGGTCACACACGACAAACAGAACACAAGTTCGGTTACGGATAACCTACAGCCCACCCACTCTTTTAATAATGAGAATCATTATCACTACAACGATAATGAGAACCATTCTCATTACTGGAAAGGATTGCGGTTGCCACCACGAAACCCCTCCTTCACTATCAGACCCAGGGGGGCACCCCCTCGGGGGGTGGGGCCCCAGTTTTTTTGTATGTATAGATATGAAGGGACAGTGCGTTAGGGTTTTTGGAACCTTGGCGGGGGCGGGGGGAAGGGCGGGGGGAAAGTTTTTCTTTTTTCTTTTTTTGGTATGTATCCTAAGAGTAGTTATTGGATACAATGGGGGTGGTGGAGGGGAGATGGAGACTCACCTTGAGGGTGAGTCTCCATCTCCCCCCCCATATATACTATGTAGTGTCCCAAAGCGGACACCAACATCCACTACAATAAAGTGGGACAAAACACCTAGCAATGTAGGAGGTCCCATGCCACAAAACGGTGGAGGAAAAGGTTGGTTAACCGACCAAGACACAGGACAAAAAGTCATGCCCAAAGAATGGGAAGACTTTCTAGAATGGTTGCTATCGGAGGAGCGTGTGCCTTCTACTGCGCGTGCTTGGTGTGATGAGCGTGGTTTGAATGAGCGTTCTGTTCGTAGGTGGAAGGTTGATCCTAGGTTTGTCCGTGAGTGGGACCGTAGGGCATCTGAACTTAACGTCCATCCTGAACGGACACAATCGGTTGTTAACGCGTTGTATAAGCAAGCTGCTAGTGGAGATGTGAAAGCTGCATCTTTGTATTTACAATATATTGAAAGATTTACTCCGAAGCGCCGTGTGACTGTGGATGATGAACGGGATTCGTCGTCTTTGAGTGATGCTGAGTTAGCTGCTGAGTTGGATGGCCTTGTGGCTGGATTGAGGTCTGAGTAATGGCAAAAGATCCCCGTTTAGATCGTGTTGGTGTGTCTGGGTATAATAAACCTAAGCGCACTCCTAATCATCCTACTAAGTCGCATGTTGTTGTGGCTAAGGGTAAGGGTTGTGAGAACGGTAAGACTATCCGTTTTGGTCAGCAGGGTGTTAAGGGTGCTGGCAAGAATCCTTCTTCTGCTAAGGAGCAGGCACGTCAGAAGTCTTTTAAGGCTCGGCATGCTAAGAATATTGCTAGGGGTGTTTGTTCTGCTGCTTATTGGGCGGATAAAACGAAATGGTAGATGGTCCTGAGCCTCAGACGTTGATGGAAGTGTTTGAGGAGTTTCCTGAGTTGATGGGTGAGCGTTATAATCCGTTTGATGATGATACTCCGTTGGAGTGTGGGTTGGAAAATCCTGATGTTTGTGAGAGTTGTCAGTAGTGGCTCCTCCTAAGAAACCTTGGGCGGCTTTGGGACGTACTGCTCAGTACTATCGAGCGAATCCTGAGAAGGCTGTGTCTAAAAAGGCTGTGGATGCAGAGATTAATCGTAAACCTAGTCAAGTTAAGAAAAGGGTAGAGGCTAATAAGCACAGAGCTAAGGCTAAGGCTATGGGTGTGGCTGTGGCTGGTAAAGATGCGTCTCATCAACCTGATGGGTCGATGAAAATGGAAGATTCAAGTGTTAATCGTGGTCGTCGTAATGAAGGCGGGCGTTAAGTAGTGGGGGTAGTTTATGTCGTTGGAGGATCTAGCTGATAAGTCTGTTGTTTGGGAAGATGCTGTTAAGCGTTTAATAAAATCTTTTGCTGCTATCGCAGCAGCTATTGGCGCTGCAATTATGCCTTTGATTATGTGGTGGCCTTTTGGTGGCGATGACAGTAGTCAGGTTAAAGAAACTGTTGTTGTTGAGAATTGGGGATACAGTCCTCAGTGTTCTCAACTGTTTAACACTATTAACTGGGGTTGGTCAGAGGAGCAGTGGTCTAAGTGGGAAAAGTTACGTAGGGATTCAAGTTGTTAACGTAGGGGGAGGCCGTTGTGCCACATCACAGCACTTTTCCTAATGCCTTGTGTTATTGGGGTTATGCGGTGTCGAAACCAGCTTGGGAATACTACGAGAGAGCCTTTTGGGGGGTCAGGAAATTGATGCAACGTGTTGTTGTGTACGATCTCCAGGACTCCACCTTGATGATCTTCTGGTTTACTCAAATTTAAGGTTAATGAAAGTTTTCTTACGAGTCCTTGAAGGTTGGGGTCTATAGTTTCATTTAAAGGACAGGGATTAGGTGTCTTGCTTTTTAGTTTTCGTGCAGCGTGATTGTCGGCTAGTCCGTCGATATGCCAGTCGTAATGCCCGTCTGCTTTGTAAGTGGTATACTGAATCTTTTCTGGTGTTTGTAAATCAAACCACCAGTTTGCTTCTTTGTTGGCTTGTTGTATCCAACCAGAAAGTAAGTTCATATAAAATTCGTTTGATACCCAAGATATTTCAGAATCTCTGTAATTTTCTTGTTCTTCAGGCGAAGAACCTGCTAGGTGAATGCCTGGTTTTTGCTCAAAAGACTCTCCCAAAGAACAAAGCTCGTCGCATTGCTGTGGGCTTAAAGCCTCTGGGACATACCAGTAATGATTGGTAATCATGGTTTCTAGGTTAACTGAATTAAAGCAAGAAGCGGAGTGGAGACGCTGTGCTAAAGATGAAAAATATTTTTTGGAGCATTATTGGAATATCGCTCATCCTGCCCACGGTAGGATTCTTTTTGGTCTACGTAGTGCTCAAGCGCAAGCTCTTGAACATTGGTCAGATTATAGATATTCATTGACTTTAAAAGCTCGTCAGATTGGGTGGACGACATTAGTTGCTGCTCATCAGTTTTGGTTGGCGTACTTTCGGCCTGATCAAAACATTATAGATCTTTCTCGTACTGAGAGAGAAGCCGTCCTGTTGCTTCGTAAAAGCAAGTACGGCTATCAACACTTACCGAAATGGATGGTAGAACGTGGACCAAAATCATTGGTCGAACACCAGCAAAGAATGGCATTCGACAATAACTCACAAATTACGTCGATGCCTAGTGCGTCAGACCCAGCCCGTGGCGAATCGGCCACACTCTGCGTGGTTGACGAATGGGCTTTCCTCCCAAATGCGGAGGAAGCCTGGGCATCGATAGAACCTGTTGTCGATGTGGGAGGAAGAATCATTGGTTTAAGTACTGCTAATGGTTCTGGAAACTTTTATCATCAGTTGTGGGTTGGGGCGACTACTCGTTCAAACAAGTTTGAACCAATGTTTTTTCCCTGGTCTGCAACTGAGGATAGAGGCGATGCTTGGTATCAAGAAAAAGTTGAATCAATGCTTCCTTGGCAGTTGGCTCAAGAATATCCAACTACTCCTGAAGAAGCTTTCGTCAAATCAGGCAACCCTGTGTTTGATTTAGACATTTTAGCTGAGATGGAAAAATATATTTGCTTTGGGGAGTCAGGTTATTTAGATAGACGTGGAAAAACTGTAGAGTTTAAAGTATGAGCTTTGAATGTTGGGAAAGACCAGATCAACGTTCAGGTTATGTAATAGGTGTGGATACAGCAGAAGGTTTAGGTCACGGAGATTACAGCGTAATCCAAGTTCTGAACGTAGGTACAGGAGATCAAGCAGCAATATGGCACGGCCATATAGCACCTGATCTTTTAGCTGAAGAAGTTATGGCCGTAGGCACCTGGTACAACAATGCTTTGTGTTGTGTAGAGTCAAACAACCACGGGCTAACAACTATTACAGAGTTACGTCATTTGGGTTACCCAAACTTGTTTAGGAAACGCCAACTCAATAACGTTAACAACAGGGTGGGACAAGAATACGGTTGGAAAACAACTCGCACATCTAAACCTTTAATGATAGATGATTTAAGTTCTGCGTTAAGAAACAATGAGATTTGTATCCGTGATAGACACACGATTGCGGAGTTACGTACTTTTGTGCGTAACGAACGTGGAGGAATGTCTGGTTCTCCGTATGATGATCGGGTAATGTCGTTAGCTTTAGCTAACCAAATGAGAAAATATGCTCATGAACCTGAATACAAAACAGAAGTTAATGACTATTGGACTGTTGATTGGTTCGCTAGGATGATAACCAACGTTCCTAGCGTAGGTGATGAAACAATAATAGGACAAAACTCTATACGTGGGACAAGCTAGTCTCTAAGTAGAACACCTTTTTAAAAGGAAGGCTAAATAATGGCAAAATGGGTAAGCCACACAAACGGTACAGTAACCGTTGATGGCGCTAAAGGCCAAAATGGCAAAATGGAACGCGGTGGCAGTGTTTCTGCTAACCCAATTTGGGAGCCAGGCGGCAATAGCTCCCCTAAACAACGGTTTGAAACACCTAAATACGCTAACCAAACTGGTGGATACGGGGAAATAGCTCCTCGTATGACTCCTCCTAACCAAAAAGGCACTACTGGTCAGGTTGAACCCGCTGATCCTCAGCCAAAACTAAGTGGTTCAGACGCCAAATAATGGCAGTGCTGCCCGACGGGGCAACATTTGAGGAATTCACGGCCTACGTCTTAAAAAGACGTGGGTCTGTTCCTCTTGTTGAGCTTCAAGAGTTATATGAACGTCGTATTCGTTTAAAATCTGTGATTGTGCATAACGGTCAAGGGCTTCGTTCGATTTTGCCTGCAGATGAACGAGGTTTAACAAACAAAGAACGAGATGCTAAAGCATTTGCTGAAGCTAAAGCTTCTGGCAAAAACATAGAGCCTCTCCCAGCGAAAGCGACATGGTAAAATGGCTCGCAAAACTCGTCAAGAACTACTTGAGGATTATTCACTAAACATAGATAGATGTCGTCGTTGGCGAGATGAAGAAAACTTAGAAGTTACTTGGCGTAGGCTTGTAGATCTTTATCGCGGCAAGCATTGGCCTTCTAGCACTGCTTTAAACAAAGATCTAATAGCAGTTAACTTAGCGTTTTCGACTATAAACGTTATTGCTCCGTCTGTTGCTGTGAACTATCCAAAGATAGTTGTTCAAGCAACTAGTCAAGAAAATGTTGATCGAGCAGCTTTTGTTGAAGCAGTAGTTAACTATCTGTGGCGACATCACAACTTTAGAACTCCTTTCAGAGCCGCTGTCAAAGATTTTTTAATCTTTGGTCACGGCTGGGTTAAAGTTGGTTGGAAGTTTGTTGAGCAAGAACAATCAATTTCTGAGAATGAACGTGATGTTCTTATTGAAGAAGCGATCGCTGAAAGCGATCTTGTAGCTATGGATTCTCCTGAGTTGGCTGGGGATTTGCTAACTGATGAAGAAATTATGGCTAACATTCCTTCTTCTTTGAACAGAATTGTTGAAGATCAACCGTTTTTAGAAAGGATTTCTCCTTTCGACATATTTGTTGATCCTGCTGCTACTCATATGGAAGACGCTAAATGGGTAGCGCAAAGAATTGTGCGCCCATTAGAAGAAGCACAAAACGATAAAAGATTTAAACCTGCTGCCCGTAAACGTTTATCTGCAGATAATGGATACAGAGGTGATCTGACTGACAGAGACTACATGCGTAACGAATATGTTGCAGATCAAGTGGTTATCTGGGAGTACTACGATATAACAAACAATACTTTAGCGGTTTACGCTGAAAACGGGTCAGAGTTTTTGATTGATCCTGTCAATATGCCTTACGCATACGGTCAACCTTTTGTGATGCTCAGGAACTATGACGTTCCAGACAGGTTTTACCCTATTGGTGACCTCGAGTCTATTGAATCTCTGCAATTAGAGTTAGATAAGACACGTTCACAGTTAATGAACGACAGGAAACGTTACGCCCGTAAGTATCTTTATCATGAAAGATCTTTCGGGCCTGAAGGTCGTGAAGCTTTAGAATCTGACGAAGATGGACGTTTAGTTCCTGTCGTCGATGAAAACAAACCTTTGCAAGACGTTGTGGTACCTATGCCACAGTCACCTATTAGTCCTGAAATCTATAATTATTCTTCAATCATTGAGAATGACATCAATACAGTTAGTGGTATCAGTGAGTATGCTCGTGGCGCTATGCCTGAGATTAGGCGTACAGCTACTGAAGCTTCTATTGTTGCTGATGCTCAGAACGCTCGTTCTGCAGACAAGTTAGCTATTGTTGAAATAACAATATCTGATTGTGCCCGTAAAGTTATTCAGCTAATGCAACAGTTTATGACTGGTCAGCAGATGGCTCGAGTTTCTGGTCGAGGCGAAGACTTATTTGTAGAGTATGTTCGTGAAGACATTACAGGCGAATACGATTTCACTGTTCAAGCTGGTTCTACTCAGCCAATGAACGAAACTATTCGCCGTCAACAAGCGGTTAGTCTGCTTAATGCAGTCGCCCCGCTTGTGGGGACCGTTATCGACCCGCAAGCGCTGGCTGCACACGTATTAGAATCTGGATTTGGGATTAAAGACCCTGAAAGATTCATGATGCAGCAAGGCCCACCGCAGGAAGGCCCACCTGGAGAAGAAATGCCTCCAGAACAAGTACCATTACCACCAGAAATGGGTGGCGTTCCAATGCCATCCAGCCCAGATGGAGCTTTTGCTCCTACAGGAGGAGTACCTCCTGAGCTTTTAGCGCAGCTACAAGGCCAAATGGGTATGGACCTATCGTCATTATAGTGGGACAGTAATGTATCCTATTAGAAGCAACTTACTTAAGACTTCTAGGAGGGGCTAGTGCCCGATGAAACTGAAGTAGAAATAGAATCCACAGAGTTTGTGGACACTCTTGAAACTACTGACACTGAAGTAATAGAGGAACCAGGCGATCTTTACGTCATCAAAGTAGACGGGGAAGAACAAGAGGTCAGTCTCGAAGAACTTCGTAATGGATATCAGCGTCAAGCGGATTACACCCGTAAGACACAAGAGATATCTGCTGAACGTGATCGTTTGCAGCAAGCAGAATCAATTGTGGCTGCTCTGGAAAATAATCCAGAGGAGACACTTCAAATACTGGCAAAATCTTTTAACGTTGGAGCACCTGCTAATGTTGCAGACTCTACAGATTGGGAAGAGTTAGACCCAACAGAACAAAAGATTGCGGTTCTTGAAAAAAAGATTGAGGCGCAAGAAGCATCGCAACGTCAACAAGTCATAGAACGCCAAGTAGTACAACTGCAAGAACAACACGGAGATTTTGATCGACGCGAGTTCTTAAATCATGCTTTAAAAAACAATATCTCTAATCTTGATGCGGCTTATGCCCATTGGAGATTTAACGATGTTAAATCGACAGCGGACAAACTTCAGCAAGAAAAAGATATTACTTCTAAAAAGCGTGAGGCTTCCATAGTGTCTACAGGATCGTCAACCCAAGCGGGAACGAAACCAGCACCAGAAGGCAAAGCAGGAACTATTAGGGAAGCGTTCGCTATGGCAAAAAAACAATTAAGCACTTAACCTTTTAGGAGGCTCGCATGGCGGGTAACACAAACTTTGATGAGATTCTAACTACGACTCTCAACAACTACATTCCAAAATTAACTGACAATATCTTCTCTGCCAGACCATTATTTTATGCTTTGACTAACGGTCAAACCATGAGAAGCATTAGTGGTGGCGCAAAGATTATCGTTCCAGTGATCTACGCAGGTAACACCACTGCTGATCACTACTCAGGTAATGAAACAATTGCTACTGTTAACACAACACCAGGTATAAGCGCAGCAGAGTATACATGGGGTCAGTACGCAGCGACTGTAACTATTAATGGTCTTGAAGAAGCCCAAAACAATGGTGAAGCACAAATAATTGATCTTCTCGAAGGTAAAATCTTCCAGACTCAAGAAACAATTATTGAAAACATGAACGCTATGTTCTATCAAACTGGTCCTGGCGCTGGTGCTTTAGCTACTCGCTGGAATGGTCTTGGAAACATTGTTAACGAATCAGTAGCTGCAGGTAACGCACTTGGAGGCATTGACCCTAATGCCGCAGGAGCCGTTAACGAATGGTGGACTTCACAGAGTGGAGCATCTGGTGGTGTTGCAAACTTGACTCCCGCTAAAATGGCTGCAGTTTATAATGACTGTTCAGTTGGTAATGACCAGCCAACAATCATTATTACTTCACAGCAAGCATACGAAAAGTATGAAAGCTTGTTAACAGGACAAATGCGTTACACCGATACAGACATGGCTGACGCAGGTTTCCAAAACCTACTGTTTAAAGGCGCACCAATAACGTTTGATCCACAACTTTCTACTGGCGTAATTGCTGCTGGTGCACAAGAAATGTATTTCTTGAACACGAAGTACCTTCAGCTTGTACGTCATAGCGATGTATGGTTCAAACCAACTCCGTTTGTACGCCCAACTAACCAAGATGCAGTGTTCTCACAGATCCTTGCATACGGACAGTTGACATGTTCAAACCGTTCACGTCAAGGAAAGCTTAAAGCGCTGTAACCCCGACATGACGAAGTGGGGGGCTTCGGCCCCCCACGATGTCAAACTTTTTGAGGATCAATGATAAATAGAGGCCACGCAAATTCTAGCCATCAAATAAGTTACTCAAAAGGTTCAAGATTAGCTGGCGATCCTGGTGCTTCAGGCAGAGCAGTCCCTAACAGGACTTCTCAACATGGAAGCCGTAATGTTAGACAAGTTGAACAACTTTATGAAGAGATTCAACCTGATGTAGTTAACTGTTTATCTATAACGAAATCTGGTAATCCCTGCAAAGCTCGCCCTGCTGAAGGGGAAAGTTTCTGTACGTTTCATAAGGAGTAGTAGTGGATATTGAAGAAATGCGGGCTTACATAAGAAGCGTTGTAGAAATCGACTCTGGCGATATTTCTAATGATGTACTGAACAGGTTTTTAGGAGAAGGTTATGACCAAATGGTTTACAGCGAAAAGCGTTGGCCTTGGTATGAAACTACAGATACTTTTCAAACAATCGCCAATCAAAAAGATTATACGTTAGCTGCTGTTGGCCCTAATGTAACTAACGGTTTACGTGAGATTCAATCGTTAAGAAGAGACAATCAAGTAATCTGCTACGTTGGGATTGACGATGCAGATATTGCGTACCCAGTTAATGTTACAGGCAGCGGCAACTCTGCTTACTGGAGTTACTGGGGAGAGACTGTACGTTTGTATCCCACCCCAGGTGGGGGCGACACAATTCATGTAAGAGGATACAAGAATCCTGGTGCGTGGGGCGCTGGGACTGCAGACGGTAATGCTCCTCCAGATTTTCCTGAGCCTTTCCATATTGTTATTGCTACTTATGGGATTAGTAGAGCTTACGAACAGCAGGAAGATTTAGATATGGCTACGGCTTACTACAGTTTGTTTGCTCGTGAGCTAGATAATCTTCGAGCAAGATATCTAGATTCTCCTGCTCCTCAACCATTGATTTTGAATAACAACAAATTGTCGCGTTGGGGCGCACAAAACCTTATGTCTGGCCGTCTTCGTTATAGCTGGGAGTAGGGGTGGCTAAACGAGGGTTTAAGCTTGAAGCTTTAGAAAGTTTTTCTGGTGGTCTTAATTTTAGGACTGATCAGTTCAATCTTGCTTCTAACGAGTCGCCTGATTTGTTGAACGTAGATGTTGATCCTCGTGGAGGGATTCGTTTACGTAAAGGTGTTACTGTTGTTGACCCTAGCAATGCTCTAGCAAACAATGTTCAAGGTATGGGATCTTTTTATACTGATGCTGGATTAAAAGTTGTTATAGCTAACTATGGCACATCTGTAATTCAAGCAAACGTTTACGATTCTACTGCGACTTGGCAACCTATCACTGGTCAAGCGGCGCGTACTAGTCCTAGCCGTTTGTATGGCGTTACTATGAATAACCTTTTTTATGGTGTGTCTGGTAATGGCGATACTTCTTTTAAAGTTACTGCTGGTTTAAGCGGAACTAATTTAGGTACAACTCTTGATGGTTCTGCTGGCAATTTTCCTTCTGCCCAGTATGTGACTGTTTGGAATAACTTTATGTGGACTGGAAAGATTGAAGAAGGTGGCACAGCATACAACTCGAGAATCCGTTGGTCGAAAATTAATGACCCTGAGTCTTGGGTTAACACGGACTGGGTTGATATTGATGTTGGAGAGCATGGCGATGTTGTTACTGGTCTTGTCCCTTTAGCTGATCGTCTTCTTGTTTTTAAGTCTCATAGCGTTCACGCTATGTACGGTGATAGTTCTGAAACTTTTTCTTTGGTTACGTTAAGCCGTGAAGTTGGTAGCGTTGCTTTGTCTTCTCCTGTCGCTACTCCTTATGGAGTTTTCTTTTGGCATGACGAGCAAGGTTTGTACGTTTATAACGGCGAAAGCTTTGTTTATCTTTTTGATAAAATAATGCCTGCTTTAGAAGATAATCGTATCCGTTTTAATTCTGCTCCTCAGTTGGCTTGGTTCCGTAATCGTTTATATATTTCTTTAGATTGGACTGATGACGGTGGAGCTATTGTGCGTCGTTGTCTTGTGTATGATCCTACGTTAGGTCAGCAGGGATCGTTCGTTATGAACGATATTGATGCTGACCCGTTGCATGTCCATAGTCCTCCTAGTGAAGCACCTATTCTTCTTGCGGCTTGTAGTAATGCTGCGAACCTTGGCCGTGTAGTTAAGCTTGAGCAAGATCGTTATACAGATAACTACAGTGGCGTTATTAATACAGCGATTGCTTCTTATTTTACTACTCCTTGGTTGTCTGGGAAGAATCCTATTGTTCGTAAGCGTTGGGGTAAGCCTCGTTTTATTATGGACACTTCAGCTACGGGCACTGTCGATGTTGAAATTTATAAAGATTATGACAAAGCGACTTCTGCTCTTATCCAGTTTGATGTGACTGGTCGCGGTTCTACGTCTGTGTGGGACGTTGCGACGTGGAATAGTGCTGATGGAACTGTTGGTACTGGTTTTTGGGCTGCGACTGCGGATACAAGCATTACGGACATTATTAAGTTAACTACTTTAGGTACGGCTAGATCTATTGCGTTGAAAGTAAATGGGCCTAACCATACTTCTGCGTGGGAAGTGAATGGAATGATGTTTACGTATGTTCCTAGGAGAATGAGATGACTTTAAACGTACCTTACCCAGCGTTTAGTGCTGGAGCAGCGATTGTTGCTACTCAGATGAATAGCAACTTTTCTGTTATTCAAAACTACATAAATACGCAAGTTTTAGGTGCCGCTGGTGGCATTATTACTGGTGCTGTGACTGTTAGCAATAATTTAACTGTTACAGGTGTTGCTAGTTTGGGTGCTAGCGATCAGGTTTATATTAGCCCAACTGAAGAAGTTACTGGTTTCGCTGCGGGAACAGATATTACTACTAATGATGCTTCTAGTTTTTTGAACGCTAGAAATTATCCTGTTGGTTCTAATCCTGCTGAACCTTATGCTTCTAATCGTCATCGATTCACTAAATATGATACGACTGCTGGTGAAGGAAACCTTACCCCAGTTAGTCGTCCTGATTCTCAATACCGTTTAGTGATAAATGGATCTATTGCTATTAGAGGCGACATTATTGGTTACACAAGCCAAAACACAGGGTACGGTCTTGGTGAAGGAACTCGTATCGAAACTAACTGGATGAACGTTCGAGCAAACCTTGACGTT
>MDTG01145816.1_pt1 | contig 12618 bp, 11 predicted proteins | sample 811421 | NCBI WGS metagenome assembly MDTG01 (sample SAMN05326645, study PRJNA326480) | marine metagenome | isolation source: seawater | place: Pacific Ocean: South East | collected 2011 | reverse complement strand
TCACGCCGAGGGTGGAATAGGGATCAGCCATGGTGTGTTAGCTAGGTAAGGCAATGATATTTGGCAAGCAGGGGCTTTCATACGTTTCAAAGCGAGATAAGGTCTTTTGCCATGAGCGAAACTGAAAACGCCATCCCCGCCACCGATCCATTCGGCCTGTTCGATGGCTGGTATGCCGAGGCGCGCGATAGCGAACCCAACGATTCCAATGCGATGGCGCTGGCCACGGCAACACCCGATGGCGCACCGTCAGTGCGCATGGTGCTGCTGAAAGGTCATGATGAGCGCGGTTTTGTGTTCTACACCAATGCGCAAAGCCGCAAGGGCGGGGAAATCCTTGCCAATCCGCAGGCCGCATTGCTGTTTCACTGGAAGAGCCTGCGCCGACAGATCCGGATCGAAGGCCCGCTGACCGAGGTGAGCGAGGCGGAGGCCGACGCCTATTTCCGCTCGCGCCCGTTCGTCAGCCAGGTCGGCTCCGCGGCCAGTGACCAGTCACGGCCACTGGATAATCGCGCCACATACGATGGGCGGGTGAACGCGCTGCGCGCGGCATACGAGCGCACAGGTGAAGTGCCGCGCCCGCCGCACTGGACAGGCTTCCGCCTCGCTCCGCAGGCCATCGAGTTCTGGTTAGACCGGCCCAACCGCCTGCATGAACGCCGCCGTTTCACCCGCGATGGCGCGGGCGGGTGGCGCAGCACACTGCTTTATCCATGAGCGGTTCGCACGCCTCCCTTAACCGCAGCGCGGCGCTTGCCTCGATCTCGGTGGCCATCGTTCTGGCGGGAGCCAAGACATGGGCGCTGTGGCGCACCGACTCCACCGCCATGCTGGGCAGCCTTGCCGACACCTCGCTGGATCTTATCGCCAGTCTCGCCACGCTGGTGGGCGTGTGGGTCGCGGCGCAACCGGCAGACGAGGATCACCGCTTCGGCCACGGCAAGGCAGAAGCTCTGGCGGCGATGTTCCAGGTGATTCTGATCACCGTGTCGGCGGCCGGGCTGGTCTTCCGCGGCATCCAGCAACTGCTGGCAGGCTCTCGCCCCACCGGCGCGGAAGAGGGGATCGTGGTCTCTATCCTGGCTATCGTCGCCACTTTCGGGCTGCTCGCCTGGCAGCGCCATGTGCTGCGCCGCACCGGCAGTCTGGCCATTTCGACCGACCATCTACATTACAAGTCGGACTTGCTGCTCAACCTCGCAGTGATTGCGGCGCTGGCACTTGATGCGGTGATGGGTCTGGCCGGGGTGGATGCCATGTTCGGCGTCGCTATCGGGCTGTGGCTTGGCTGGGGCGCCTGGCGCGCTGCGGGTGAGGCCATTGACCACCTGATGGATAAGGAATGGCCGGAGGAACGGCGACAGGAATTCCTTGCCGTGCTGGCCAGGCATCCTGAATTGCGCGGCGTTCATGACCTGCGCACGCGCACCAGCGGAGCGGACGATTTCGCCCAGTTCCACGCAGCGGTGGACGGCAATATGAGCGTGGCCGAAGCGCACCGGATCATGGACGAGCTGGAGGAGCGGATTGAAAGCCAGTTCCCCGGCGTTGAAGTGCTGATCCACCCCGATCCGCAAGGTCTGGTTGATGAGGTTGGCGTGGCAGCGGAGGAACTCTTGCCCCAGCCACGCGAAGCTACGGAGAAGCCTGAGTGAGCCGCAAATCAATCCCTTACTGGCACGTCGATGCCTTTGCCTCTCGCCCATTCGAAGGCAATCAGGCGGCCGTTGTCGTGGTGGAAAAATGGCCCGATGACAGGGTGATGATGGCGATTGCGGCCGAGAATATGTTTGCCGAAACTGCATTCCTTGTCGCGACGCCGGATGCGCAGGCCGACTATGCGCTGCGCTGGTTCACGCCGAGCGTGGAAGTGGCACTGTGCGGCCACGCAACGCTGGCATCCGGCCATGTTCTGCTGGCGGGGAGTGACACACGCGATGCGGTGACATTTTCGACTCGGAAGGCGGGGGTGCTGGAAGTGCGGCGCGCGGACGAGGGCTATGCGCTGGGGTTGCCCGCAATTGCCACTGAGCCGGGCGAGTTTCCCGAGGCTGTTGCCCATCTAGGTGCCAAGCCGATGGAAGTCTGGCGCAATCCAGACGGATACAATGTCTTCCTGTTTGAGGATGCCGCAGCGATACGCGCGCTTGAGCCGGATCTGCGTGGGCTGGCGAAACTGGGGGAGGATCAGTTCATCTGCACCGCGCCCGGAAAGGAAACCGACGTGATCAGCCGCAATTTCGTGCCTGGTGCAGGGGTGGACGAGGACAGTTTCACCGGCTCTGCCCATGCCGTGCTCACGCCGTTCTGGGCGAGGCGGCTGGGGCAGGACAGCTTTACCGCGTTTCAGGCATCGCAGCGCGGCGGCTATGCCAGGTGTCGGCTGGAAGGGGATCGCGCAGTGCTCACCGGCGATTGCGTGACGGTGGTGGAGGGTCGCTTCTATCTTGAGGGGTAAAGCGCGACAATATCCTCCAGCTCTTCGACCAGACGATCGCGATCCTCTTCCTCGGTGTAGCCTAGGCGCACCACGGTAAGCCGCCGGTCGGGCGCCACGATGATGTATTGACCCAGATGGCCGATGGCAGCGAAAATACCCTCGCTCAAGGCTCCGCCAAACAGCACGCTGCGCTCTGTGCCGGAGGGGTGATTGAGCCACAGTTGCGCGCCATAGTCGGGCGCAGCGGGGCTGGAGCTGCGCATGAATTCGATCCACCCGCGCGGCACGATCTGCGCGCCCCGCACCGAACCGTAATTGCGCAGGAATTCGCCGAACCGGCCCCAGTCGCGCGCGGTCGCCCAGAAATAGCTTCCGCCCACCAGCGTACCGCTCTGATCATACTCGCCCACCAGCGATTCCATGCCCAACGGCACGGCAAGCCGGGCGTCGACATATTCCGCCATCGCTTGCTGGCGTGCATCAGCGCTTTCGCCCGGAGCGATGGTGTCGGTGGCGATATCCGACAGGATCACGGTGGTGGCGGTGGAATACTGGAACGTGCTGCCGGGTTCATGCTCCAGCGACTGCGCCTCTGCCCAGCCCGACATGTTGTCGCGCCCGTCGAGATACAGCATCCGCACTTCGGACGATTCGTATACCGGATCGGCGCCTTCGGCATGACGCAGGCCCGATCGCATCTGCAGCAGGTGGCGCAGGGTTACGCCGCTGCGCGGATCGCCGGGGCGCTGCCATGCAGCGATGGGGGCGGGATCGTCCAGCCGCAGGCGACCGTCGGCCACCATCATGCCCAGCAACACCGCAGTCACGCTTTTGGACATGGACCAGCCGGTGTGGCGGATATCGGCAGTATAGCCTTCGCCATACCGCTCGGCCACGATTTCCCCGCCATGCAGCACTAGCAGTGCGCGGGTCTCCCCCGTTCCCTCAGCCGTGAACAGGTCGTCGACCGCGCGTGCCAGGCTTTCGCGCGGCACGCCAGGATCTTCCGCCACGGCTTCCAGCGCGCCTTCCGGCAGAGGCGGTTCAGGCTCTGGGCCGTCTTGTGAACAGGCGGCCAGCAGCGCAATCGACATCAGGCACGCCAATACACTTGGCGAGCGAGCGAAGAGGCGGCTAGGGGGGAGATCGAGCGTCATCGGCGCACCCCTTTCCTGCAGGATCCGGCAAATGGCAACCGCAAAACTGGCTGATGACAAACGCCGCACCCCGTGGCTCAAACTGTTGGTCTTCATTGCCATGATCGGCGCCGGAGTGGCCTGGTATTATGGCGATGTGATCAATGGCTATGCGCGCGCCGGAACCAGTTTCGCAGCCAAGTCCACCTGTTCCTGCCGCTTCATCGGCGGGCGCGACTTCGGGCAGTGCAAGGACGACCTGATGCCGGGCATGGCCGCGCTCTGGCTGAGCGAGGACGATGCGGAGCAAAGCGTTACGGCCAGCGTTCCTCTGGTAGAGAGCGCACAGGCAACATACCGCGAAGGTTATGGCTGCGTGCTGGAAAGCTGGGACAGCTAGACGTTCGCCGCTTTCTCGGTCGCTTCGATCCAGCCGCCGCCCACCACGCGGTCACCCGCATAGATGACTGCGGCCTGCCCCGGCGCAACGCCGAATTCAGGCTCTGCGAAGCGGACGGTGACTTCTGCGCCATCGCCCAGTGATCCTTCAAGCGTGATCGGCACGGGGTTTGCCATGGAGCGGACCTTGGCCGTCAGGGGGCCAGCCGGGAGCGGGCCGATTCGATTGGTTTCGATCACTTGCGCCGCCTGTACCGCCAGCATTCGTTTCGGCCCCACCAGCACCTGCGCCGCTTCGGGATCAAGGCCCACTACGTAGAGCGGTTCCGGCTGTCCGCCGATTTCCAGCCCGCGTCGCTGGCCAACCGTGTAATGAATGATGCCAGGATGCTGCCCCAGCACATCGCCAGTTTCGGCATGCACGATTTCCCCCGCACGGCCGCCTTCGGGGCGCATGGCCTTCACGATCTTGGCGTAGTCGCCATCGGGCACGAAGCAGATATCCTGGCTGTCGGGCTTGTTGGCGACAGTCAGCCCGAATTCCTCGGCAATCGCGCGCACTTCGCTCTTGGGCAAGCCACCCAGCGGGAAGCGCAGGAAATCGATCTGCTTCTCGGTAGTCGCGTAAAGGAAGTAGGACTGGTCACGCGCCGGATCGAGTGCACGGTGCAGTTCGGGCCCATGTTCGGCGGGCACGCGGCGTACATAGTGGCCGGTGGCCAGACAGTCTGCGCCCAATTCCCTCGCCATGCGAAGCAGATCGGTGAATTTCGGCCCCATGTTGCAGCGAATGCAAGGGATCGGCGTCCGTCCGGCCAGGTATTCGTCGGCAAAGGTTTCAACCACCTCTTCGCGGAAGGAGCTTTCGTGGTCGAAAACGTAGTGCGCAATGCCAAGGCGGTCGGCCACCATCTGCGCATCGCGAATATCGTCCCCCGCACAGCAAGCGCCCTTGCGCCCGGTAGCCGCGCCGTAATCGTAGAGTTGCAGCGTGATGCCCACCACTTCGGCGCCGCTACGCGCAGCCAGCGCGGCGACAACCGATGAATCGACCCCGCCGGACATGGCCACCACAATGCGGCATTCAGATGCAGCACGGGGCAGGTCAAAAAGCTGTTCGGCATTAACCGAACCGGGAAGGTCTGCGATGCGGGGCATGATGGCCGCGCGCATACACCACCAGGCGCTGCGGCAAAACCCCGTCTGAACGCATCAAGTTTCGGTTAAAGGCTGCTTTACCTGTTCTTGACGCTTGCTCGCTATTACCGGGAGCATGTTCGAAGGAAAACCCGTACCCGCGCCTGAATCGCGCCACTTTACCCAAGGTGAGGCCGAGGAAAATCGGCTGTGCGAGCTCAGCTGGGCCGATCTCGTCGCCCGGCTTGCCGCTGCCCGCGAACTGCGCGCCGAATTGGCGGAAACCGACGAAAGCACGCTGGCCAGCTTCGATGCCGAATCGGCGCGGCACCTTGCTTCGCAACACGACGGTTTCCGAAGCGGAGAAAGCGAACGTGATGTTAACCCTGATGATTTAGGCAATGGCAAAGGCCACGCGGCCATAAAACAAGAACGCGCTGACCGCGAAACAACGGCCCCCCGAGGAAATACATGATCGAGAACCAGAAAATCCGTCCGGCGCAGGTGATTGGCCCCCTGGGAGAGCCGCTTACTATCGACGATCTTCCCTCGCCGAATACCAAGCGATGGGTCGTTCGCCGCAAGGCTGAAGTCGTGGCTGCCGTCAATGGCGGCCTCCTCACCATTGACGAGGTTCTGGAGCGGTACAATCTCACGCTGGAAGAATTTGCCGGCTGGCAGCGTGCAGTGGACCGTTCGGGAATGCAGGGTCTTCGCGTTACACGCATCCAGCACTATCGCGATTTGTACGAGCGACAGCTAAAATACTGATCGAAAACCCGCGGAATCCGCTCGTTTTCGGGCAATTCCGCAACTGGCCGCAAAGATGGCTCGGAACGTCGTCCTTGTGACGGCTTTTTCTCTTTCGTATGCCCCCCAATGGGAAACGCGAAGGAGAAGAGAATCATGGGTTGGATTATTGCACTTATCGTCGGCGGCATCGCAGGCTGGCTGGCCAGCATGGTGATGAACCGCGATGCCTCGATGGGCATTTTCTGGAATATCGTCGTCGGCTGTATCGGTTCGGTCGTCGGCAACCTGATCGCCGGCCCGTTGCTGGGCATCAGCGGCAGCGTGCAGGAATTTTCGCTTACCGGCCTGCTGATCGCGATTGTCGGTGCCATCGTGCTGCTCGCCATCGTGAACCTGATCCAGCGCGGGCGTGTTCGCTAATCGGCTGACACGACAAATTACTACAAATTGCCCAAAGGGGCGGAAGGCCTAGGCTTTCCGCCCCTTTGGCGCTTTTACGCACGTCGTTTCATCGGAGACTATTGTGTATTGGCAGAAGGGCGCATAGCGCGCTGCACCACAAACAGTCTATGGCGCGGGTGCAGTGTCAAAGGGGCCGGTCGCGCGGATTTTCCTCACTCTATCACCTCCCGGCGCGCCATATAGAGGCATGATGCCAATGAATTACGAGACAGCTGTCGACATGAGCGATACCGAGGATCGCTATCCGCTCGACGACGAACCCGGTGCCGATGCCGCGCGCGATCGTCGCAAGCGCATGTGGATCGTGCTGGCCATCCTGGTTGTCGGCGCGCTGATCGCCGCCCTGCTGCTGGCCAGTGGCGGTGAGGAAGAGGCGCCGTTCGCGGCAACCGAAGGCGCAACGACCCCTGCCGTAACCGTCCTGGCGCCGGGATCGGGTACCTTGCAGGGAATGATAAACGCCACCGGCACACTTGCCGCGCGGCGTGAAATGCCCGTCGGCGTGGTTGGAGAAGGCGGCCGTGTGGTTTCCGTAACGGTGGAGCCGGGTGACTGGGTCCGTGCAGGACAAGTGCTCGCGGTGATAGACCGTTCGGTGCAAAACCAGCAGGAAGCGGCGCAGGGTGCGCAGATTGACGTGGCGCAGGCGGATGCCGAATTGGCGCAGGCCAATCTCGATCGGGCTCTGCAACTGGTGGAGCGCGGCTTCATCAGTCAGGCCGATATCGACCGTCTTACGGCCACGCGCGATGCCGCCGTCGCCCGGGTGCAGGTGGCCCGCGCGCAACTGGGCGAACGCCGCGCGCGCAATGCCCAGCTCAATATCGTTGCGCCTGCCGCCGGTCTGGTGCTGACTCGTAATGTGGAGCCGGGTCAGGTCATCAGCCCCGGATCGGGCACACTGTTCAGCATCGCCCGCGGGGGTGAAATGGAATTGCTCGCCCGCATTGGCGAGGCGGAACTCGATGCCGTGTCGATTGGCGCGGTCGGCACTGTTGCGCCGGTGGGAGCAGAACAGCAATTCACCTGCACGGTCTGGCAGAAATCGCCGGTCATTGACGAGCAGACCAGGCAAGGCACGGCGCGCTGCGCGCTCAGCTACGATCCGGCCCTGCGCCCCGGCGGTTTTGCCAGCATCGAGCTGTCGAGCGGGACTGTTGTCGCGCCGCGGCTGCCTGAAAGCGCGATCATGTCGGATGATCGCGGCAGCTATGTCTACATTGTCGACAGCGACGACACGGTGGTTCGCCGGCCTGTAGAGGTCGGGATGATCAGTGACGAAGGCATTGTTGTAAAATCTGGCCTGCAAGGCAACGAGCGCGTGGTGCTGCGCGCCGCCGGTTTCCTTACCGAAGGTGAGAAAGTGCGCCCGGTAACGCAGGGCGAAAGCTGAGCAGCCAGATGGATTTCTCGCAGATCTCTGCATGGTCGATCCGCAACCCGATCGTCCCCATCCTTGCTTTCGTCGGCCTGACGATGGCCGGCTTGTTCGCCTTCCAGGACATGGAGATCCAGAACCAGCCGGATATCGAGTTTCCGGTGGTGATAATCTCAATCTCGCAGCCGGGCGCGGCTCCGCCGGAAGTGGAGAACCAGATTACGCAGCGCGTGGAATCCGCGGTCCAGACGCTGGACGGCGTGGAAAGTATCCGATCCACCGCCAGCGAGGGCAATTCGCAGACAGTGATCGAGTTTGCCATCGGCACGGACATTGCCGAGGCTACCAACGAGGTAAAAAGCGAGATCGACAACATCCGTGGGGAACTTCCCGACGGGATTCTCGAACCGCGCGTATTCAAGCAACAGACCAGTTCGCAGCCCATCGTCTCCTTTGGCGTTGCCGCCGACGACATGACTCTGGAGCAGTTGAGCTGGTTCATCGACGATACCGTCACCAAGGAACTGCTGACGGTTGACGGTCTTGCCGAAGTCAGCCGCAGCGGCGGGGTGGACCGCGAGATTCTCGTCATCCTCGATCCTGCGAAGATGCAGTCGTTGGGCGTCACGGCCAGCCAGGTGAACGGCGCCTTGCGCCAGTTGAACCTGAACGCGGCCGGCGGACAGGCGGAAATCGCGGGATCGCGCCAGTCGGTGCGTGTCCTTGGCAATGCGGCGGACGCATACGAGCTGTCGCAAACGCAGATCTCGCTGGGCGGTGGCCGCTCCATCAAATTGACAGATATCGCCACGGTGCGCGATTCCTATGGTGAGATACGGACGCTGGCAAAGCTGAACGGCAAGCAGGTTGTCACTTTCTCCATCACCCGTGCGCGCGGCGCGAGCGACGTAAGCGTTTACGACGATGCGGTGGAAGTGCTGCAGCGAATTGAGGATTCGAACCCCGGCGTCACCTTTACGCGGCTGTTCACCGAAGTGGACTACACCCGTGGTGAATACGAAAGCTCGATGGCGCTGCTGGTAGAAGGCGCTCTGCTGGCAGTCGTGGTAGTGTTCCTGTTCCTGCGCGACTGGCGCGCGACGATCATCGCGGCGCTGGCCATTCCGCTGTCGGCCATCCCGACTTTCTGGTTCATGGACATGCTCGGCTTCACGCTGAACACCCTGTCGCTGCTCGCGCTCGGTCTGGTGGCCGGTGTCCTTGTCGACGATGCCATCGTGGAGATCGAAAACATCGTGCGCCACATGCGCATGGGCAAGAGCGCCTACCAGTCTTCCATCGACGCTGCCGACGAAATCGGGCTGCCGGTGGTGGCCACCACGTTCTGTATCGTGGCCGTATTCCTGCCCGTGGCGCTGATGCCGGGCATTTCCGGGCAATTCTTCAAGAACTTTGGATTGACCGTGGTGGCTGCCGTGCTCGTCAGCCTTGCGGTGGCGCGTATGATCACGCCAATGGCAGCGGCCTACTTTCTGAAGGCGAAGGGCCACGCGAATCACGGCGAAGGCCGGGCGATGAACACCTATATCAAGGTCCTGCGCTGGTCGCTCGATACCACGGCATTCCAGAAGAAGCGCGCGGAGACGGGTCACGTTCCTACGCTCTGGTATTATCACCTGCAGGCGCTGGGGCTCGGCTTCTTCGTGCTGCTCGTTCTGCCATCGCTGCTTGGCCAGCTGACGGCGGGCGGCGGGGGCGCGCAAGAGGCTGCTGCCATGGCGGAGGCGGAACAGGCTTCTGCCATGCCATCTCCAGCAATGCTCGCCCTGCTGGCGCTGCCTGCCTATCTCGTCGGCGGGTTGATCAACGTGGGCATTGGCTTGACGATCGGGCGACTGCGGGGCTTTTCCAGCCACTTCAGCCAGCGTTCGCGGTTCATGGCTGCGCGCTTCCTCGATCACCGTGTATGGATGATGCTTATCGGCCTCGTCGCGCTGTTGCTGACGGCGGTTGTTGCTGCAAATATCCCCCAGCAGTTCTTCCCGGATGGCGACAGCGATTTCTCGCGCGTTTCTGTCTCCATGGTGCCGGGCACCACGCTGGAGCAGACCGAAGCCGTGGTGGACGAGATTTCCGCGCGCCTGAACGAAGAGCAGGAAGTGGCGCTGGCGCTTGGCATCGCGAGGGAAGGATCTGGCAACATCAGCCTTGTGCTGCGCGATGACCGCGTGCGGTCCAGTCTCGATTTCGAGCGCGAATTGACGCCTGTGCTGCAGGACATTCCTGATGCCCGCGTGAATTTCCAGAACAACCAGGGCGGTGGAGGCGGCACGGGCCGGGCCATTTCGATCATGCTGTCGGGGTCCGATCCGGACCTGCTTTTCGAGTCCGCAGCCATTCTGGTAGAGCAGATGGAGACAGTCGACGGGGCTGTGGCACCGCGTATCGATTACGATCTCCAGCGTCCCGAACTGATTATCGAACCACGCGAGGATCTCGCATCCAGCCTGGGCGTCACCACCAGTGCGCTAAGCCAGGCGATCCGCATCGCCACGCTGGGCGATATTGATCAGAACGCCGCCAAGTTCTCGCTTTCAGACCGGCAGATTCCCATTCGCGTACGACTGGCAGAGAATGACCGGCGTAGCCTCTCCACTATCCAGAACCTGCCAGTGCCGACGGCAACGGGCGGCTCGGTTCCGCTCAGCCGCGTGGCCGAAATATCGCTAGGCATGGGGCCGACCTCGATTCAGCGGTACAACCAGAACCGCCGCGTGTTCGTGGGCGTGGACGTGGCGCCGGGCGTTGCGCGCGGAACGGTGCTGAACGCCATCAATGCCTTGCCCATCATGACCAACCTGCCGACCGGCGTTTCCAACGAGCCCGTGGGCGCGGATGAATGGCAGGCCAACCTGATTGACAACTTCGTTACCGCAGTGATCACCGGCATGCTGCTTGTTTTCTCGGTGCTGGTCCTGCTGTACCGGCGCGTCGTCTCGCCGCTGGTGAACATGAGCTCTCTCGCGCTGGCCCCGCTGGGCGGTTTCCTCGCGCTATACATTACCGGGGTCGTCGTGACTGGCCAGCCATATCCCCTGTCGCTACCGGTGTTCATCGGGATGCTGATGCTGCTGGGCATTGTTGCGAAGAATTCGATCCTGCTTATCGACTTCGCGATCGAGGAGATGGAAGCCGGTGCCAACAAGCTTGCCGCCATTATGGAGGCAGGGCACAAGCGCGCCCAGCCCATCGTGATGACCACCGTGGCCATGACTGCGGGGATGGTCCCCACCGCGCTGTCGCTTTCGGGCGATGGTGCATGGCGCCAGCCTATGGGAATCGTGGTGATCGGCGGGCTGGTGCTGTCGACGTTCCTCACCCTGCTGATCGTGCCTGCGGGCTTCAGCCTGGCGGACGGGCTGGAGAAAAAGCTCGGTCCGTGGCTGCGTGACCGCCTGCTGACTTACAAGCCGGGCGACGAAACTCCTGCCGCAGCGGAGGCCCAGCCTGCCGAGTAGGGGTGGCCTGACTGTCCAAGGCGGCGCTCCCCTGCCGCCCGACCGCGCGCGCCGCATGCGGATTACCGCCACGCTGCTGCTGGTGGTCATGGCGGGCGTGTTCCTGCTGGCGCACAACATGCTCACGGTCCATCCTGCCTGGGGCTACGTCCATGCTTTTGCCGAGGCTGCGATGGTAGGCGGGCTGGCCGACTGGTTTGCCGTAACCGCGCTGTTCCGCCATCCGCTCGGAATTCCCATTCCGCACACCGCGATTATCCCTGAAAACAAGGATCGGATCGCCGACACCATGGCGCAGTTCCTGCGCTCCAACTTCCTTACCCCGGTGGTGGTGGCGCGGAGAATGCGCGACATGAACGTGGCAAGGGCCGCGGGCGATTTCCTCGTGAAAAAGGGTGACAGCACCGAAGGCCGCCTGCGCGCCGGTGCGGCAGAGCTGTTTGTCGAGCTGCTCGAATCGCTGGATCCGGACCGGCTGGGCCTGCAGGTCAAGGCGGGGCTGGCGAGGCAGGCCGAAAAGCTGGAAGTGGCCCCGCTGCTGGGCAAGATGCTGGAAGCCGCCATTGCCGACAATCGCCATCGTCCGCTGATGGATTCGATGATCCGCTGGGCCGGCCTGACGTTGGAAGACAACGAGGAGATGGTGCGCGATATGGTGCAGGAGCGCGCCAACGCCATCATCCGCTGGACCGGGCTTGACGGCAGGCTGGCGAATTCCGTGCTGGACGGACTGTATCGCCTGCTGGCGGAAATCCTCGTCAACCCGGACCATCCGCTGCGCAACAAGGTGCAGGAAGGGCTGGAGAAGCTGGCCCACGACCTGCAGCACGATCCCGAAACCCGCGGCAAGGTGGAACGGATGAAGGTGGACATGCTCAACAACCCGGCTGTGTCCGACTGGTGGATGGGCGTGTGGGAGCGGCTGCGGCATTCGCTGATTGAAAATATCCGCAATCCGGAAAAGGGCATGGGCGGAGAGATCGGCCATTCGCTGGCTGAGCTGGGGGGAATGCTGCAAAGCGATCCGGCACTACAGTTGCAGGTGAACCGATTCGCGCGTCGCACGCTTGTGGGCGTGGTCAACCGCTATGGCGAGCAGATCGTCAGCCTTGTCTCAACCACGGTGAAGAGCTGGGATGCCAGCACCATTACCTTGCGTATTGAGCGGGCCGTGGGCCGCGATCTGCAATTCATCCGTATCAACGGTACGCTTGTGGGAGGCCTGGTGGGGCTGACGATCCACTTCCTCACCGAAGTTCTCTGATTGGCGCATAGATGAAAAGGCCCCCGCGCGATTTTTCGTGCGGGGGCCTTTCCTGATCCGTATTTCCCGCCGTTCCTACAGCTTTTCAGTCAGTTCGGGCACGGCGCTGTAGAGGTCTGCGACGAGGCCGATGTCGGCGACCTGGAAGATGGGTGCGTCGGGATCCT
>MDTG01027170.1_pt1 | contig 12618 bp, 9 predicted proteins | sample 811421 | NCBI WGS metagenome assembly MDTG01 (sample SAMN05326645, study PRJNA326480) | marine metagenome | isolation source: seawater | place: Pacific Ocean: South East | collected 2011 | reverse complement strand
TGAACAATCGCGGGATAAACGCCTTTCCATGCCTAGGCCGAATCGCGTGGCGTCCCTAACCTGCCCTGCATGAAGGTTTGGTCGTGAAAGCGGACATCGAAATCGGGCATGACGCCCACGGTACGCCGGTGCGGGTGGATGTGGAGGAACTGCTTGCCACGCGCCTGCTGGTGCAGGGCAACTCGGGCAGCGGCAAGTCGCACCTGCTGCGCCGCCTGCTGGAACAAAGTGCCGGGCTGGTGCAGCAGATCGTAATCGACCCGGAAGGCGATTTCGTCTCGCTGGCGGATCATTTCGATCATGTGGTGGTGGAATGCGCCAGCTATTCCCCGCGCGAAATAGAGGCACTGGCCGGTCGCATCCGGCAGCATCGCGCGTCGGTGGTGCTGGCGCTGGAAGACCTTGAGGTTGAGCAGCAGATCCGCTGCGCCGCGCAGTTTCTTACCGCCCTGTTCGATGCACCGCGAGAGCACTGGTATCCCGCCCTTGTCGTGGTGGACGAGGCGCAAATGTTCGCACCCTCAGCAGCGGGTGAAATGGCGGAGGATACGCGCCGCCTGACGCTGTCTGCCATGACCAACCTGATGTGCCGCGGGCGCAAGCGCGGGCTGGCCGGGATCGTTGCCACGCAGCGGCTGGCGAAACTGGCGAAGAATGTGGCGGCCGAAGCATCGAACTTCCTGATGGGCCGCACTTTCCTGGATATCGACATGCAGCGCGCGGCAGATCTGCTGGGCATGGACCGCAAGCAGGCGGAACGTATCCGCGATCTGCAGCGCGGGCATTTTCTCGGCCTCGGCCCTGCCGTCAGCCGCCGCCCGGTAGCGGTGCATATCGGCGAGGTGAAGACCGGCGGGAAGAATGCTGCCAGCGCCCTCACCCCGTTACCGCAGGCCGATGCTGCGGCGATGGGTGAATTGCTGCACGCCGACCTTGCCGAAGAAGCGGCGGAAAAGGTTCACCAGCCGCCGCCACCCCCACCGCCTGCACCGCCGCCGGTGGAGGCCCTGGCCCGGACCATGGCTTCGCGCGCGGAGCCGCAGCAGTCGCTTTCTGCAGATAGTACCGCTGGCGATGTCGATACCGTGCTGCGCGAAATGGCGGAAGAGGATGGCGCGACGTTCCGGCCCGCCAGCACCCTGTTCCGCGATTTCGCTACCCGCTGCCGGCAGCAGGGCGTTGCCAGCGCGCATATCGACATGCCTACTTTTCGCCGTCTGTTCGCTTTTGCCAGCGCCGGGGTCGACCTGCTGGATGAAACCCGGCGGCAGCGGATCGAGGCGATGGCGCAGGGCGTCGCGGACGATGTTCTCGCGCCCTATCTCGCCATTGTCGTATCCGCCGCTCGCGGAGCGGGGACGCCGGACGAGGATCACCTCGCCCGCGTCTACGGCACGGCCTCTCCCGGCCGTATTCGCCGCCTGCTGGAACACCTCGAAAAGACTGGCCTGATCAGTGTGCATGAAGATTTTGGCGGGGAACGGACCATCACCGTTCCGGGTATAGAAGATGTTATGGCCTGACGGATGCCGATATCGCCGCAATGATCTGACCCGGCCCCGTGGGGTCTGAATGGGATTGCAGCAAAGAGGTTTCATCTGTAACGGCCTCGCCAACCCAACACCGTGCTATGCATAGTCAACCGGAGTCCCGTCCCATGCGCATCGGCTGCCCCCGCGAGATCAAGAACCGCGAATACCGCGTCGGCCTTACGCCCGAAAGCGCAAAGGAACTGATCGCCAATGGCCATGAGGTATGGGTGGAAACCGGTGCTGGCGATGGCATCGGCGCCTATGATGCGCAGTACGAGGCGAGCGGCGCCAAAGTCATCCGGCAAGCTGACGACATCTTTGCCGAATGCGAGATGATCGTAAAGGTGAAGGAACCCCAGCCGGAGGAGATCGCCCGGCTGCGCCAGGGACAGATCCTGTATACCTACCTCCATCTGGCACCCGATGCCGCGCAGACCGAAGGGCTGGTCGAGGCAGGCTGCACCGCCATTGCCTACGAGACGGTAACTGGCGCACGCGGCGGCCTCCCGCTGCTGAAACCGATGAGTCAGGTGGCCGGTCGCATGAGCATTCAGGCCGGGGCCAACGCGCTGGAAAAGGTCCACGGCGGGCGCGGGGTGCTGCTGGGTGGTGTTCCGGGCGTCTTGCCCGGCAAGGTGGTCATCATCGGCGGCGGGGTCGTCGGTTTCAACGCCGCACAAATGTCTGCCGGACTTGGTGCCAACACAGTGATCATGGATCTGGACCCCGAAGTACTGGAAAAGGTCGGTACACATTTTGAATCGCGCGCCAGCACACGGTTTGCCAGCAAGGCCAATCTGGAACAGGCCGTGGCGCAGGCAGATATGGTGGTGGGCGCGGTGCTCGTCCCCGGCGCGGCTGCGCCTAAGCTGGTTAGCCGGGAAATGCTCAAGACCATGAAGCCCGGCGCGGTACTGGTCGATGTTGCGATCGATCAGGGCGGCTGCTTCGAGACAAGCAAGCCCACAACGCATGACGACCCGACCTACGTGGTCGACGATATCGTGCACTATTGCGTTGCCAACATGCCCGGCGCGGTCAGCCGCACCAGCACCTATGCGCTGAACAACGTGACCCTGCCGCACGCGATCCGCATTGCAAATCTGGGATGGAAAGAGGCGATGCGCCGTGATCCGCACCTGGCGCAGGGACTGAATGTTCACGCAGGCCGCGTCACCTATCCCGCCGTGGCGAGCGAACTGGGTTACGATTTGCTTCCGATTGAAGAGGCTGTCGCCTAACCGTGGGGTCTTAACCGCCGGGATGCTGGGCCAAATACTGGCCGGGATTATGACATCCCCCGGACGGCAGCACAAAGGCGGGCTGATTTACGATTTCTAGAGGGAATCTCAATAGATTGCCCCGATGAATCGCGTCGTTTCTTCCGTGTTCCACGTCGTGCTGGCCTGCCTTATCGCGCTTGCCATGCCGAACACGGCTGCCGCGCAGACCGCCCCTTCCGATCCGTGCCATGCCTACAGCGATACCGTTTTTTCGCTTGAAGACGCAGTGCAGACCCTCGTCTGGTCCTGCAACCAGCCCGATTGGCAGGACGGGCGCAAGGTTACATGGCTGCGCTTCGACAACTGGGACAGGGATAATCCTCCGCGCGAGTTTTCGAGCAGGATCACCGTTTTCGAATCGATTTCGATCGGCGCACTGGACTCTGATGGCACATTGCGGATTGCCGATTACACCTCTGGCGAAGCAACACCGGTGGCTGCCGGCCCCGCGTTCACCGTGGCCCTGCCGCGGGCGAGCGTGACCACCAAAGCCTATATCGTTCGAATCGTTGCCCCGCACAGCGTCACAATCGGCTCCGAAGGCAGGCTGACGACCCAGCCGCAAAGTGAACCGGCCGCGCTTATGGCCACCATGTTCCTGGCGATGCTGGTCGGGATGCTGGTGATGCCGCTGTTGTTCGACGGAATGTTCTTCGTGGTCCTGCGCGAGCGGTTTGTTCTGTTTCATGCCGCGATGACCGTTTCAATGATCGTTTACATCGGCACATCGGGCGGTGTGATCTCCTCCTTCCTCGCCTTGCCCAACGATTTTCTGGCGATCGCCGCACCGCTGGTATGGGCCATGGGCGTTGGCTTTGGCGGATTGTTCATTGCCAGCTTTGTGGAGCGCGACATGCTGCGCCAGTGGGAGCGGCGCGGCCTGATGGTGCTTTCGGCATGGTCGATGCTGGTGCCCGGCTTCGCCGCACTGCAGATGGAATGGACGCAAGGCTTCGACAACCGCCTGTACTTCTATGCCTTCCTGCCGGTCATCCCCGGACTGGTCTGCGCCATTATCGCAGCCTTGCTGCGTGGCAGCCGCGCCGCACGGTTTCTTGCCGCCGCTTGGCTGCTGGTGATCGCTACTGCAATCGATCGCCTGCTCATCGGGGTAGGGGTATATGCCGGAAGCGATTCAATCGATCTGACCCTGTTTTTCGCTCTTGCGTTGGAAGTTGTCGTCGTGGGTCTTGGCGTAGCCGACCGCTTCCTGGCCGTGCGCCGTGAACGCGATCGCGCCGTTACCGAGGCGCGCACGCTTGAGGAACTGAGCGAGCGTGATGCATTGACCGGCCTGCTCAACCGCCGCGCGCTGGAAGCCCGCTTCCCCGCCTTGCGTGCGGAGGGTTTCATGACGCTGGCGGTGATAGATGTCGACAATTTCAAGCGCGTCAACGACGCTCACGGGCACGCCACGGGCGACGCGGTGCTGAAACGCGTCGCCGCGGCGCTGCGGCGCGACGATATCAATTCGCTGGCTTTCCGCATGGGCGGCGAGGAGTTCGTGCTGCTGTTGCGCGGTATGGGCGCGCTCGACCGCGCCGAAGAACGTCGCCTTGCCATTACAGAGGAAGTTGCCAAGGCGGGCCTGCTACCCGGCCTCCTCACTGCCAGCATGGGGGTGGTGGAGGCACCGACAGATTCGCTGGCCGATGCCAGCTTCGAAGCGCTCTACACCCGGGCTGACCGTTTGCTCTACGAAGCCAAGGCCAGCGGTCGTGACCGTACCATGTCCGAACGCCTGAAAGTCTTCCGCCCGCGCCGTTACGCAGAGCGCCGGGCTGCTGCCTAGTCTTGCGGAGGCAGAAAGGGTGCCGACAGGTCAGCCGGTACGCGCATCAGCCGCCCGCTGCACTTGTCCACCATTGCCCAGGTCGACTTGGCCTGCACCAGCGCCTTGCCCTGTTCATCACGGAATTCGTAGTGCCGATCAAAGCGCGCTCCACGCGGGCCTTCGGTTATGACTGTCTCTCCCGTCACCCTTGCGCCCTCGGTCACATTGCCACGATAGTCGATCTCATGTCGGGTTACGACCCAGACGTAGGCATCGCGGTGTTCGGGCGCAGCATCGGCTGCCCAGTGGGCAACAGAAAGCTCTTCCATCCAGCGCACCCACACGGTGTTGTTGACATGGCCGTTGGCGTCGATGTGTTCGGGCAACGCGGTGAAGGACAGCGAGTAGCGATTGCTCAATCTTCGATGCCCAGTTGCCAGAGGATGAAAGCCACCTCTTCTGCCGTCTCTCTCAGGCCTTCCCAGCGGCCAGACTTGCCGCCATGGCCAGCGCCCATGTTGGTTTTCAAGAGCAGCACGTTGTCATCGGTCTTGTATTCGCGCAGCTTGGCTACCCACTTGGCAGGCTCCCAATAGGTGACGCGCGGATCGGTAAGGCCTGCGGTGACGAGCATCGGCGGATAGGCCTGGCGCTGCACCTGATCGTAGGGCGAATAGCTGAGGATGTGGTCGAACGCGTCCTTGCTCTCGATCGGATTGCCCCATTCGGGCCACTCGCCCGGAGTCAGGGGCAGGCTTTCGTCCAGCATGGTGTTTAGGACATCCACGAACGGCACGTGCGCCACCACCGCGCCGAACAGTTCGGGCGCCTGGTTGATCGCCGCGCCAACCAGTTCGCCGCCGGCAGATCCGCCGCTGGCGGTGATCCGGCCTTCACTGGTGTAGCCCAGCTTCACCAGACCGCGACCCACATCGACGAAGTCGTTGAAGGAATTGGTCCGCTGGGCCAGCTTGCCCTGCAGATACCAGTTGCGACCAAGGTCATCGCCACCACGGATATGCGCGATGGCAAAGGCGATGCCCCGGTCGACCATGCTGAATCGCGCAGTGGAAAAGCCTGGGGGCACGGCAAAGCCATAGGCACCGTAACCGTAGAGGTGTAGCGGGCCACCCATTGGGCGGTCTTTCCGGTAGACAATCGAAACCGGCACCATCGTCCCGTCCCGCGCCTCTATTTCCAGCCGCTCCACCGTGTAGAGCGAGGCATCGTAGCCGCTTGGAATTTCCTGGACTTTCAGAACCTCCAGCCGCTGCTCGGCGACGTGGTAATCGTACACTGTGTCAGGCGTGATCGGGCTCTGGTACGACAGGCGAATACGGTCCACCTCCCACTCGGGATTGTTGCCGGTGCCAGCAGTATATGCCGCCTCGGGGAAGTCGATAGCTTCTACGCGCGTGGGATCGTCGTAATAACGCACCTGCACCTGATCGAGGCCGTTGAGCCGTCCCTCTGTGACGTAGAAATCCTTGAACAGCACGAAATCGGTCAGATAGAAATCGTCCGAACCCGCGATCAGCGTGGTCCATTCGCCCGGCTTGCCAAGCGGCGCGGTAGCAAGGCGGAAATTCACGTGCTCGTCGTTGGCCAGGATATAGATCGTCTCACCGTGGAAATCGGCTGAATACTCCACCCCCGTCTTGCGCGGGCGGATAACTGTCAGCGCGCCTGTGGGATCGTCGATGGAGGTAAACATCACCTCGCTGGTTTCATTGTCGCCGGTGGCGATGACCAGCCACTTGCGGTTGGACGACATGCCAGGCGATGCGGTGAAGCCAAGAGTTTCCTCGTGAAACAGCACCACATCACTGTCCGCGCTCTGGCCAATCGTATGGGCCAGTACCTTGTCCACACGCCAGTTCTCGTTCGCGCGGCCATAGACCAGCACGGTGTCATTCGCGGCCCAGATCAAACCGGAATTCACATTCTCGATCCGGTCCTTCAGCAGCTCGCCGGTCTGCAAGTCCTTGATGAAGGCCGTGTAGTATTCGCCGCCCGTGGTATCGACGGAATAGGCGAGGTAGCGCCCGTCCTCACTTATGGAGAACGCGCCAAGGCGGAAATAGTCGTGTCCGTCGGCAAGCGTCGGAACGTCGAGAATCAGCACGGCATCGCCGCCTGTCGCCGGTCGGCGGAAATGCTTGCGGTACTGCGCGCCTTCCTCGAATTCGGACCAGTACACATAGTCGCCATCGCGCTGGGGCACGGTGGAATCGTCTTCCTTTATGCGCGCACGCATCTCCGCAAACAGCGTTTCGATCAAACCCTTCTGCCCGGCCATTTGCGCTTCGAAGTAGGCGTTCTCCGCGCCGACATATTCCAGCACATCCTTGTCATCCACGGCGGGATATTTCGGATCGCGCAACCATGCCCAGGGATCGGAAATGGTGACGCCGTGAACGGTGAAGCTGTGCTCGCGCTGCTCTGCGCGGGGCGGCGTGATCGAGGTGTTGTGGTTCAAGTCGCTATCCTGTGTCTGGTGTTGTCCAAGGCCGTAGCAAGGGCGGCGGCGTCGGCAAGAGTAATGTTCGGATCGACCGCGCACGCCCGCCGCCCGTCTGATCCTGCTCGCCGCGCTTCGGCTGGAAACCTGCCGCGCAAATGACTATGTGAGCCTGACGCGAATTTGTTTCCTCCGAAACCGGAAAGTCACCGATATGCTGATGCAAACCCACGAAGCCCGCCTCGATGCCTTGCGCAAGGAACTTGCTCGCCGGGACCTGGACGGTTTCGTTGTGCCGATCAGTGACGAGCATCTATCCGAATACGTGGGCGCCTATGCCCAGCGACTGGCCTGGCTTACCGGCTTCGGCGGTTCGGCAGGCAGTGCGGCAGTGCTGAAGAACAAGGCCGCAATGTTCGTCGATGGCCGCTACACGCTACAGGTGCGCCAGCAGGTGAGCGGGCAGCTCTACGAGTACAAGTCTGTCCCCGACGATTCGATGGCCGACTGGCTGGCCGCGAATGCCGGTGAAGGCGCGCGCATTGCTTACGACCCATGGTTGCACACGCGCGGCTGGGCCCAGGCGGTTGCGAAGAAGCTGGCAGCCATTGGCGCAGAACTGGTCCCAGTGGACAGCAACCCGCTGGACGCGGTGTGGGACGACCAGCCGCAGCCTTCACCTGCCCAGGCCTATGTGCAGGACGACAAGCTCGCCGGCCGCTCCAGCGCGGAAAAGCGCGGCGAAATTGCCGAGTGGCTGAAATCGAAGAAGCTGGATGCCGTGGTGATCAGCGCGCTCGATTCCGTGGCATGGACGCTCAACATTCGCGGCGCCGACGTCGATCACACGCCCGTCGCGCTGTCCTACCTTTTCGTGCAGGCTGATGGCACCGCGGACTGGTTCATTGCGCCCGACAAGGTGCCCGCCGAAGTGGCACAGGCGCTGGGCAATGCCGTGCGTATCCGCCCGCGTGACGAATTCTCTGCAGCCTTCGCCGAACTGGCCGGCAAGCGCGTAGCCGCCGATCCGCAACGATCCGTCGCGGCGATTTTCCAGCGGCTGGACGATGTTGGCGCGGAAATCGTCAGCGAAGACGATCCCACCGTGCTGCCCAAGGCGATCAAGACGCCGGCCGAACAGCAAGGCCACCGTGATGCGCAGGCGCGCGATGGCGTGGCGATCACGCAGTTCCTCCACTGGCTTTCGGTCGAGGCGCCGCAGGGCAAGGTGGACGAGCTTTCCGCCGCCGCAAAGCTGCATGAACTGCGCAAGGCCAACAGTGACCTGCTGCGCGACCTTTCGTTCGATACGATCAGCGGCGCAGGCCCGAATGGTGCCAGTCCGCACTACCGCGTCGATGAAGAGAGCAATATCAGGCTGGAGCCGAACAGCGTCTATCTGGTGGATTCCGGCGGCCAGTATCCCGATGGCACGACAGACATCACGCGCACCATCTGGGTTGGCCCCGATGCGCCCCCCGCCGAAGTGTGCGACCGCTTTACGCGCGTGCTGAAGGGCCACATCGCGCTCGATACGCAGACTTTCCCGCCCGGCACGCCCGGCTCTGCCCTCGATGCCCTGGCGCGCCAGTATCTGTGGATGGCAGGGCTAGACTATGCCCACGGCACCGGCCACGGCGTCGGCGCGTTCTTGGGCGTCCACGAAGGGCCGCAGCGCATTGCCAAACCGCGCGGTTCGCAGGCGGGAACTGACCAGCCGCTGATGGCAGGCATGATCCTCTCCAACGAACCGGGTTATTACAAGGCGAACGAGTACGGCATCCGCATCGAGAATCTGGTTCTGGTGGAGAAGAGGGAGATCGCGGGCGGCAAAGGCGAATGGCTCGGCTTCGAAACGCTCACCTTCGCGCCGATAGACCGCACTCTGGTAGACCGCAGCCTTCTTACCCCTGCCGAAATCGACTGGTGGAACAGCTACCACGCCAAGGTGCGCGATGTGCTGGCCCCGCAGATGGAAGGCGAGGCGCTGGCGTGGCTGGAAGGGGCGTGCAAGCCGCTGTGACGCAGGCGTGTCCCATCCAGATAAGCGCTGGATGAACAGCAGCGCTTCTACGCGACACATTGCGACAATTCTCTTGTCGGGCGGCAAAGTCCTGCGACATTGCTGCCCTATAACCGGTAACTGAGAGTGGCGGGACGCCGGTTGTCCTCCTCCCCCCCTTCAAGCCGGCGGCCCGTTGCTCTACTCAGACACCGGAGAGTAGAGAATATGAAAAAGACCCTGATCCTCGCCCTTGCGGCCACCGGCTTCACCATTGGTGGCGCTGCCGTGGCGCAAGACCGCCCAGAACGCCCCGATCGGGGCGCTGACATGACGCGTGCCGATGCCGAAGCCCGCGCCGCGGCGCAATTCGACCGAATGGACGCCAATGATGACGGCGTGCTGGACGAAGCCGACCGCGAAGCCCGCGCCCGTGCCCGCTTCGACCGGATGGATGCCGATGGCGATGGCACGCTGACTTTCGAGGAAATGCAGGCATCGCGTGACACCATGCGCGAACGGCTTGCCGAGCGCGGGGCCGAAGCCGGCGAACGCGAAGGTCGCCGTGGGCACCGCATGGCCCGCCGTGGTGGTATGCGTGGCATGATGATGGAACGCGCGGACACCGACGGCGATGGCACGATCAGCGAGGCTGAATTCACCGATGCCGCCCTCACCCGTTTCGATAGTGCCGATGCCAACAACGATGGCACCGTAACTGCCGAAGAACGCCGCGCGCAGCGCGACGAACGTCGTGCCGAGCGGCGCCCAAATCGCGGATGAGCGACGCCGACACAAAGCTGCTGCTGGTGGATGATGAAGCCAGCCTGCGTGAACCCCTGGCCGACTACCTGTCGCGCCAGGGGTTTGTCGTCCGGCAGGCTGCCGATGCGGCCAAGGCACGCTCGGCACTGCTGGATGATATGCCGGACCTCGTCCTGCTCGACATCATGATGCCCGGAGAGGATGGCATTTCGCTTTGCCGCCACCTCGTTGAAACCCGCAACCTGCCGGTTATCTTCCTGACTGCCAGAGGCGAAGCGGCCGACCGCATCGTGGGTCTGGAAATCGGCGCCGACGATTATGTGGTCAAACCGTTTGAACCACGCGAACTGGTGGCGCGTATCCGCTCCGTACTGCGCCGCGCAAGCAAGAGCGGGCAGGCTGAAAGCAGCGTTGATCTCCAGTACGAATTCGATGGCTGGGTGCTTGATCCGCTGAAGCGCCGTCTGACCGATCCCGATGGCTCTGTCGTCCCGATATCCTCTGCCGAATTCCGGTTGCTCATGGCCTTGCTCGACCACCCGCAGCAGGTGATGGATCGCGATCGCTTGCTGGACATGGTGCAGGGCCGCGAAGCGCATCTGTTCGATCGTGCGGTCGACAATCAGATCAGTCGCCTGCGCCGCAAGATCGAGGTGGACAGCCGCGATCCCAGGCTGATCCAGACCGTTTGGGGCGGTGGCTACATGCTGGCGGCCGAAGTCAGGCGAGTGTCGCCCGAACAGAAGCAATAGCGCGCGTGATCCGGCGCATCATGCCCAAGAGCCTGCATGGCCAGATGCTGCTGTCCGTGGCTTTGGCGCTGATGGTGGCGCAGGTGCTGTCCGGCGTGTTGCTGTACCGGGCCGAACATCGCCGGATAGAGAACAGCCTTGTCAGCCAGCTGGCATTCCAGCTCGTCCGCGATCCGCGCCTTGCCATGCGCGAAGACAATCCCCGCGCCAGTCGCCGGGCCGAACGCCGGCAAATGCGCATCGAACGCGTGCTGGAATCGCCGCAACTGCGAGATGACACGCGCGACCCGGAGCGCGAAGCCGCGCTGCGGGACGTGTTGCAGGAACAGGGCGTGCAAATCGCGCAACTTGTTGTGCTTTCCCGACCTTTCGAACGCGACAGGTTTCTGATGGAGGGCACGCGCGAAGCGCCGGGTCTGGCTGATTATGATCGGAGCGGCACCATCGTCCTTGCCGGACTGAAGCGTGATGATGAGGACCGCTGGATCGTTGCACGTGTGCCCTTGCCCGCGCGCAATGTCGGCGCCTTTCGCGGCGTGATCTTCCAGACCCTTATCCTCTACATCGTGCTGGTAGGCGGGCTGGCACTGCTGCTACGCCGCATCACGCGCCCGCTTGCTGCACTCACCAAGCGGGTAGAGCAGTTTGGCGGCGTCGCCGACGGTGCGCAGCCGATCGCGCTCTCGGGCCCGGAAGACACCCGCCGCCTGATCTCGGCACACAACGCCATGGAAGCGCGCATTGCCGGCCTGCTCGATGAAAAGAACGTGATGCTGGGCGCCATCGGACATGATCTGAAAACTCCACTCGCCGCGCTTCGTGTGCGTATCGAAAGCGTGGAGGACGATGCCGAGCGCGCCAGGATGGCGAGCACGATCGAAGACATTACCGCCACGCTGGACGATATTCTGTCACTGGCCCGTGTGGGTCGACCCAGCGACCCGCTGGAGCGCACCGATCTTTCCGCTCTGGTTGCTTCCGTGGTGGAGGAATACGAGGATATGGGAGAGGACGTTGCGCTGGATGAAACGGTGCGCGTCGCCCTGCCCGTGCGGGCCACATGGCTGCGCCGGGCGATTCGTAATCTGGCTGGCAATGCGCTGCGCTATGGCAGCCAGGCCCGTATCGGACTGCACAAGGACCGGACCCATGCCATTATCCGCATCGCCGATACCGGGCCGGGCATTCCTGAAGATCAGATTTCCGTGATGATGCAGCCGTTCACCAGGGGCGAAAGCTCCCGCAGCCGCGAAACAGGCGGGGCGGGCCTTGGCCTCACACTCGCCCGCGCCGTTGCCGAACAGCACGGCGGCACGCTGTCGCTTGCCAATCACATTGGCAAGAACGGCGAAGTGGATGGTCTGGTGGCGGAACTGCGGCTGCCGCTCTAGCGCATCAGCCCGCCAAGGATATTGCGCACGAACGCCGTCGCCCCGGTGCGGATCGGGTCGGCGCTGGATTTGCGACCAAGCACAGTGGCCACCGCGATGGAAGCGATGGAGCCAGTTGCTGCGCGCACCGCGCTCTTGCCCGCCTTTTCCCACATCGAGGTGGACTTGCGCGGCTGCTTGCGCACTTCCTCGACGCCCTTTTCCTCCACCTCCTCGGCGGTTTTCGCGGCATCTTCGGCTTTTTTCGCCAGCACTTCAGCGGCGCTTTCGCGGTCGACCCGTTCATCGTATTTGCCATCGTGCGGGCTGACCGACTGGATGATCGCGCGCTCCTTGGCATTGAGCGGGCCAAGGCGAGAGCGCGGCGGCTTGATCAAGGTGCGCTGGACGACAGTGGGGGCGCCTTCCTCGTCCAGAGTGGATACCAGCGCCTCGCCCACTTTCAGCTGCGTAATGGCGTCCGCCACATCAAGATCGGGATTGATGCGGAACGTCTCGGCCGCAGCCTTGATCGCGCGCTGATCCTTGGGGGTGAAAGCCCGCAGCGCGTGTTGCACGCGGTTGCCCAGCTGGCCGGCCACTTCCTCGGGAATGTCGATGGGGTTCTGCGTCACGAAATAGACGCCTACGCCCTTGGACCGGATCAGGCGAACGACCC
>MDTG01433347.1_pt1 | contig 12621 bp, 10 predicted proteins | sample 811421 | NCBI WGS metagenome assembly MDTG01 (sample SAMN05326645, study PRJNA326480) | marine metagenome | isolation source: seawater | place: Pacific Ocean: South East | collected 2011 | reverse complement strand
TTTGTTCCTTGATATCTGTTGCAATTTTAAAATGAATTAAACCTGAATATCTGTCATTAATAATTGTAAATATTAAAGTTTTATAAAAAATAATAATTGTAAAAAAAAATACAATAAAGCTAATTAAAATAAAAAATAATGCTCTTTTAATATTCATCAAGAAAAATATAACATATTTATCTAATAATTTAGCTATATTTTTAATTATTAATATATAAGAAAAATATAAAATTTATGTCTAAAATAGATCTCAGTGTTATCATTCCAATTTATAATGAAGAAAAAACAATTTTAGAAATTTTAAAAAAGGTAAATGATCTAAAAAGTCATTTTAATTTAGAAATAATAATTATTGATGATGGCTCGGTTGACTCCACAAAATTACTATTAAATGAAAATAAAGAATTATATTCAAAATCACTTTTTTTGGAAAAAAACTCAGGAAAAGGAAAGGCTGTTATTGAGGGCATTAAAATGAGCAATAATGAATATATAGTAATTCAAGATGCTGATCTAGAATACACACCTGATGACTTAAAATTATTTTCTAATAAAATTTTTGAAATCAATGCAGAGCTAATTATGGGAAGTAGATTTATTGGTAATACTAGATCAGTTTTACATTTTTGGCATATGATCGGAAATAAATTTATAACATATTTATTTAATGTTTTAAATAACACAACATTTACAGACATATATTGTTGTTACTGTATGTTCAAAAAAGAATTAATTGATCCTAAAAAACTTCAGAGTACAGGATGGGGGCAACAAGCAGAAATACTTACATACTTAGTAAAAAAATCAAATAAAAATTTTGAAATAGGAATAAGTTACAATGCACGAAATTATCATGAAGGGAAAAAAATCAGATATCATCATGTATTTGGTGTTTGTTTTTGGATTTTTTATACAAAAATAAAAATTTTATTTTCAAAATGATTTGTAGAATATGTAAATCAAAAAAAACCAAAGAAGTTTTAAATCTTGGTAAACAGCCATTAGCAAACAAATACCCAAAAAATTTTATAGAAATTAAAAAAGAAAAAAAATATTTGCTTTCTGTTTTTTTATGTATGAATTGCAAAGCAGGTCAGATTAAAAATATAATAAGTAGAAAATTAATGTTTGAAGAATATTTCTACCTATCTTCTGTAAATAAAAAATTAAAAGATCATTTTAAAAAATTAGCAAAAAAATTAATTAGCTCAAAATTTGTAGTAGATATAGGTTCTAACGATGGAGTTCTATTAGATCCATTAAAAAAATTAAATGTAAAATCTATAGGAATAGATCCATCAATCAATGTAGGAAGAATAGCTAATAAAAAAGGTTTAAAAACATTTATAGGTTTTTTTGATAACAAACTTGTCACTAAAATACTTAAAAAATATCCAAAGCCAGATGTTATTGTCGCCTCAAGTATCATTACACACATAGAAAGACCTCTTGATTTTGTAAAAAATTTAAAAAAATTTCTTGAAGCTGATGGATTGGTTATACTTGAAATTGAATATTTATTAAATTTTGTAAAAAATTTGGAATATGAACGATTTTATTTTGATAGACCTTTTTATTATTCAGCAACATCAATTGAAATATTATTTGATTTAGTAGGTATGAGTTTATACGACATTGAGATTATAGATACTCATGGAGGTTCTTTGAGATTGTATATAAAAAATAATTTAGATGTAAAAAAAACTGCTCGATGTAAAAATATTTTAAATAAAGAGCAACAACAACTTAATCTAAAAACTTTTAATAATTTTAAAATTAAAATTAAAAAGTCCTCAGAGGATCTTGTGGCTAAATTAAGTGAATTCAAAAAACAAAACAAAACAGTAATTGGTTATGGATCACCTGCAAGAGTTTCAACAATTACAAATTTTTCTAATATTACTAGCGAATTAATTAAGTACATAATAGATGATAGTCCTATAAAACAAAACAAATATTCACCAGGAAGTCATATTAAAATTTTACCAAGAAAAAAGAACTTAAATAATAAAATTGATATTGTTATCGTTTTTGCTTATGAATATTTTTTAGAAATTAAAAAGAAGTTTAAAAAACTAAATGTTAAATTTTACAAACCCATTCCACTTAAAATTTTGAAATGAAAAAATATTTATCTCAGGATATAGATACTTTAGTTAAAAATACCCAATCTCTAATTACTCATTTCAAGGGAAAAAAAATTCTTTTGACAGGTGGGAATGGTTTTCTTGGAACTTATTTAATTGAGATATTTAGTAAATATAATGAAAATTTAAAAAAAAAAAATAAATGTTACTGTTTTAGACAAAACGTATAAAAAAAATCATTCTTTGAATGAAATAAACTTTGTAAAAAAAGATGTCTCAGAACCTTTTTATTTTAAAAAAAATTTTGATTTTGTGATTCATGCTGCAGGTATAGCCAGTCCTTTTTATTATAGAAAAAAACCAATTGAAACTATAGAAGTTACAATTCAAGGAATTAAAAATTGTCTTAGAATTGCAAAAAAATGTAAAGCTAAATTGATATATTTTAGTACAAGTGAAATTTATGGTAATCCTGAAAAATTTTCTGTTCCTACTAATGAAAATTATAACGGAAATGTTAGCTCGATAGGCCCAAGGGCATGTTACGATGAAAGCAAAAGATTAGGTGAAACTTTTTGTTATATTTATAATTCTTACTACAAAGTTCATACAAATATTATAAGACCTTTTAATGTATACGGTCCAGGCATGAAGCAAAATGATTATAGAATTTTTCCAAATTTTATAAGTAATATTCTAAATAAAAAACAGTTAAAAATTTATGGCTCTGGAAATCAAACAAGAACATACTGCTATGTTACTGATGCAATAGAAGGTTTTTTAAGAGTAATGGCCTTAGGTAAAAGTGGAGCTGTATATAATATTGGAAATAATAAACCAGAAATTTCTGTTAAAGGTATTGTCAAAATTCTAAAAAAAATAAGTAATAATAAAATTAACTCTAAAGTTGTGGACTATCCAAAATCTTATCCGGATGATGAACCATTAAGAAGATGTCCGGATATAAGTAAAGCAAAAAAAGATTTGAATTTTTCTCCAAAAATAGATTTAGAAACTGGTTTAAATAAATATTTAGTTTGGGCAAAAAAAAATTATAAATACTAATAAATGATGCTCAACATTGGTTTAATCGGTTGTGGTAAATGGAGTAAAAACGTAATTAAAGAGATTCAAGATAATAACAATTTTATACTTCAGGGCATAGTTTGTAAAAATAATAATAATTTAATTAAAAATTCTAAAATTAAAATTTATATAAATTACGAAGAAATGATCAATAATAAAGATATTGATTGTTTGTACATAGCTAAAAACCCAGAAATAAATATTAAAGTACTTGAAGGCTTGTCATACAAAAAACCAATTATATTTGAGAAACCAATTTCAGAAAATTTTGAAATTGGATCAAAAATATATAACTATTCTATAAATAATAAAGTATGTTTCATGACTAATTTACCAAATATTTACTCTGATACATTTGAAGTTACCAAAGATTTTTTATCAAGTAATTATAATAAAATAATTAAGGTTAAAATTATAGAAGGCAATTATGGACCTTTTAGGAAGAATATTCACCCAATTTTAGATTGGGGAATTCATCCATTAACCTATGTAATAAAAATTTTTGGTTATAATAATTTAAATTACATATCTCATAAATTTTTAAAAAAAGATAAAAATAATAATATTTATATTTCAAAATTTAATGTGCCAACAAATTTCAAATTTAATATAGATATTTTAACAGGTAATTTTTTCAAACAAAAAATAAGATTATTAAAAATTTATATGAAAGATGGTAAAACTTTTTTGAATGATTTTAACAACCATAAAGTAATTTATAACAACAAAGTTTTTTATCAGTCAAAAATGTCACCTATGCAAAATTTATTAAATAAATTTGCTAAAAACATAAAAAACAAAACCTATAGAGAAGATTCAGAAATGATTTTACATTCTGCACAATCAATTAAAATCATTAATGATAATATCTAAATCATTATGATCTATTTAAGTGATTTTATTATTTATTTTTTACTTGTTAATATTATATTAATTTCTATACTTGGATTTGGAGTAATTGTTTCAAAAATACTTGATTTTAGACCATTATTTGATTCTACTTTAAGTCATTATTTTATTCTTGGTTTAATATTTATTGGCTCAATTAGTATATTAATCAATACCATAATCCCACTTTCAGACTATTATAGCATATTAATTATTTTCTTAGGTTCGATAATATTTATTGGTTATTATAATAAAATATTCACTAACTTTAGAATATTCCTTTTAACAATTCTGCCAATATCTCTTCTTGCAATTATTATATCTTTCTATGCAGGTCTAAGTGATGATTATGACTATCATTGGTTAACGATATTAAATTATAAAAATTTTGAATTATTTCAAATAGAACATGAAAGAAGAGTGAGTTATAATTCGCATTGGCTTTTTCTAAATTCTATTTTTTTTATACTAAATATAAAATCTAGCCTTTATCCTCTATCTGCTTTACTTTTTGCTATAATTCAAATTGATTTTTTCAAAATATTAAAAAAAAATTTAAATCATAATCAAACAATTGCAATATTTACATTGTTCTGTTTAGTATTTCTTTTTGGGGTTACAAACATTTTTAAAGATTTTGGCACTGATATTCCTGGAGCAATTATATCAATGTTCATATTACTAAATATGTTTATGTGCATTGAAAAAAAACATGAGAATAAATTTAATATAGTTATCTATATCATTTTATTAATTAATTTTGTCATAATGATTAAAATTACAAATTCACTAATATATTTTTATTTTTTAGTTTTCTTATTTTTGTTTAATTTCAACATTAAAAAATTGTTTAGTATAAAGATTTTTATAGTTTTTTTACCATTAGCATTATGGATTTTTCAGAACATAAACATTAGTGGTTGCATTGTATGGCCTATTTCTTCTTTATGCATATTTAATAGAGAATTAACTTATGAAGAACTGTACTTAATTGAGTCATTTGCAAAAGGTGACAGAACAGTTTTAATGAATACTGATGGTTTTGCATGGATTACAGAATGGTTTACAAATCATTTTAAAAAGATTATCGAAACATACTTAGTTTTTACAATATTTTTAATTCTTCCATTAATTGTTTTTAAAATCAAAAATAAAAATATCAAATTTTTAAATAAAATTTTAGAAAATTTTAGAATTGTTGAATTTAAAAAATCATTATTTTTCATATATCCAACAATTTTAGCAAATCTTATATGGTTTTTCTTTTATCCTGCATACAGATTTGGAATTTTTTATAACATGGTTCTAATTTTTTTCATTCTATATTTCTTTTGGTTTGTAATGACTGATTATAAAGTTTTTTTTAAAAAAGTTTCATTTTTATTAATTACCATTGCAATGATTTTTTTCATATATGAAAACATAATTAGATTTAATTGGTATCATAAAAAATATGGAGATATTTGGCCTCCTATTATTAATGATCAAATCATTTTAAAATATGATTAAATATTTAATATTTTTTAAATCTAATTTTAATCAGATCAATAAACATATTTAATGGATCGAACATTAACTTTACAGTGCTTTTATTATTATAATTCCATTTAATGCCCTCCTCATACACGCTTATTAATTTTAATTTTGACAAATAAAGTATTTCAACATCAATACAAAAACGATTTATTCTACATAACTTAATTATTGATTTAATTTTTATAGCATTATAGAGCTTAAATCCACATTGAGTGTCTTTATAATTCAGCCCAAGTATTAATTTAATTAAAAAATTAAAAATCATTCCTAAAAAAAATCTTAGAAAACTTTGTTTATGATTTAATTTTGAATTTTTTTTATTTCTAGATCCTATAACAAATTGATTTTTTGGACTATATTTTGCAAGTAATTTTTCAAACTCACTCAATGGTGCGGACAAATCAGCGTCCATCGTTAAAATAATTTCACCTTTTGCTTCAATTATACCTCGTTTTAAAGAATAACCTTTTCCTAAATTAGTTTTATTAGATAATATTTTTATTTTATTTGAAGCTAAAGATTTTAGAATTGATAAACAATTATCTACACTACCATCATCGATAACTATAATCTCATATTTATATTTATTTTCAAAAAAATGTTCAATTTTTTCAATATTATCTTTTATAATATTGCCCTCGTTATAAATAGGAATTATGATTGAAATATGCATTTTTTAAATATTATAAATAGAAATTATTTATTTATATTTATAATTACAAGTGCTGTTTTACATTTAATTTCAGTATTTTTTTCAATTGGTTTTTATAGTGATGATGAGCATTTTCAAATACTTGAAATATCAGCATATCTAAAAGGAATAAACGAAGTGGCAATTAATGACCCAACTGGATATTATTGGGAATGGGAAGAAAATATCAGAATGAGACCATGGCTACAGCCTTTTATTTTTTACAAAATAATAAATGTTGTAGAGATTTTTTCTTCAAATCCTTTTTTATGGACATTAATTTTAAGGATTATCTCTTCGATATTAGGTTTTATAAGTATAATTCTTCTTTATTTTACATTTAAAGATATTTTTTTTTATAAAAATAAAATTTTTAATACTTTTTTATTTTTTACTTTTTGGTTTTATCCATTTATACATAGTCGAACTTCCTCAGAAAACATTAGTATAGCTCTTTTTATAATTTCTTTTTGTATTTTATATAAATCTTTATTCACTAATACTTTTAAATTAAATTTTAAAACAATATCCTTGGCTAGTTTTTTGATGGGCATATCTATGGTTGTTAAATTCACAACAGTCTTTAGTGCGCTTCCATTTTTTTTATGGATGCTAATTTATAAATATCATTTTAAGAGAATATTTTTATTTAGCTTATTTGTATTTATTGCTCTTTGTTTGGGTTTATATATTGATTATCTAAATTGGGGTACGTTTAAAAATACTTATTATCAGTTTTACCATCATAATTTATCATCTGGAGTTACTGGAAGGATGAAATATTTTGGTGTCGAGCCATGGTATTACTATTTTATTGAAATAATTAAACAATTAGCCCCTGCATTAAGTCTTTTTTTTATAATAGGATTGATTTTGTTTTGGTTAAAAAAACCTAAAAATGTATTTACATGGATAACATTTCCAACATTTATTATATTGTCAATTATTGGTCATAAAGAAATAAGATATATGTTTCCAATATATATTTTTGCTCCATATTTTATTGCATATTTATTAAATATGTTATCTTTTGAAAAAATAAAAAAAAGTTTTCAGTTTTTAATTATAATTTCAAACTTAGTTTTTTTATTTTTAACACTTACGTTTCCTGCTAACTCAAAAGTTGGTGTTTATAAATTTTTGTATGATAATAAAAAAAATATTTCAGAAGTATATTTTTTTGGAGAAAATCCATATCAGATCAATAATATGGAACCTTTTTTTTATACAAATTTTTTGCCTAAGATGAGTGAGTATAATGAATCTTTAATAATTAATAATTCTTTTTTATTAGCTTCAAATTCATTTCACAAGTTGAAAAATAATTTGAATTTAAAATGTGAATTAATTTATTCTACCTATCCAACCAAAATAATTAATCTAAACAAAAATTGGAGTAGATTAAAGCTTAATTGGCAGATATATAATTGTTATCAAAATTAATTATTACTCATTTTAAGTGCATTTAAAAAGGCATTTTGAGGAATATCAACCTTACCAAATTGTCTTAATCTCTTTTTACCTTTTTTTTGCTTATCTAATAATTTATTCTTACGAGTAACATCACCGCCATATAATTTTTGAGTAACGTCCTTTCTAAACGAAGCAACTGTTTCTCTTGCTATTATTTTGCCTCCGATTGCAGCTTGTATAGCTACTTTAAACTGCTGCCTTGGTATTAAATCTTTTAGACGCTCACATAAAGCTCTTCCTCTTTGTTGCGATCTATCTCTATGAACAATTAGAGATAATGCGTCTACAGGATCGCCATTTATCATAATACTTACTTTGACTAAATCATTAACCTCATAACCAATTAATTCATAATCAAAACTTGCATAACCTTTTGTTATAGACTTTAATCTATCATAGAAATCAAAAACTACTTCATTTAAAGGAAGTTTATATTCTACCATTGCTCTTGTTCCTGTATAATTGAGATTTATCTGAATACCTCTTTTTGAAGTACATAATTCTAAAACTGAACCTAAATATTCATCAGGAACTATGATTGTTGCTTTAATCCATGGTTCCTCAATTGAATTGACTTTTACAGGATCAGGCATGTCAGTTGGATTATGTAAATCGATTATTGAACCATCATTCATATTAATTTTATATACAACTGAAGGTGCTGTAGTAACTAATTCCAAATTAAATTCTAACTCAAACCTGTCTCTTATTATCTCAAGATGAAGTAAGCCTAAAAAACCACATCTAAAACCATAACCCAAAGCAGGACTAACCTCAGGTTCATAAGAAAAACTAGAGTCATTTAATGCAAGTTTTACCATACTGTCTCTTAGGTGTTCATAATCATCTGAGTCTACTGGAAACATTCCACAAAACACGACTGGTTGAGAAGGTTTAAAACCTGCTAGTGGTTCTTTAGTTGGATTTTTATCTTCTGTAATAGTATCTCCAACTTTACAGTCAGAAACACTTTTTATGCCTGAATTAATAAATCCAATCTCACCGGGCCCTAAACTTTCTACTTCTATTGGTTTAGGGGAAAATATCCCTACTCTATCAATTGTGTGGGTAGCTCCAGCTGCCATAAATCTAATTTTTTGATTTTTCTTTAACTGACCATTTACTACCCTTACTAAAACAACAACTCCAAGATAACTATCATACCAACTATCAACAAGCATACATTTAAGTGGTTTGTTTAGCTCACCTTCAGGAGAGGGTAACTTTGTAATTATTTTTTCAAGTAATTCTTCTACTCCTTCACCTGTTTTAGCAGAAACTAGGGAAGCATCACTTGAATCAATTCCTAATACATCTTCAATTTGTTCTTTTATTTTTTCAGGCTCTGATGATGGAAGATCTGCTTTATTTAATACCGGTAAAATTTCATGATCATTATTTATGGCTTGGTAAGCATTTGCAAGTGTTTGTGCTTCAACACCTTGAGTGGAGTCTACTATCAATAAAGAACTCTCGCATGCTGCTAATGACCTTGATACTTCATAAGAAAAATCTACATGCCCAGGTGTATCCATAATATTAAGAATATATTTTTTTTTATCTTTAGAGGTATAGTTTAAACGCACTGTTTGTGCTTTAATTGTAATTCCTCTTTCTCTCTCTAACTCCATTGAGTCCAGTACTTGATCCTTCATCTCTCTATCAGTTAGTCCTCCACAAAACTGAATGAGTCTATCAGCTAACGTTGACTTACCATGATCTATATGCGCAACAATAGAAAAATTTCTTATACTAGAGAGATCTCTCATTACTTTCTTAAAGATGCTTTAAAATCGGTAATAACTGTATCTATTATTTTACTTGAAATAGTTTCTATCTCTTCATCACTGAATGTCTTTTCTAAAGGCTGTAATAAAACTCTAATTGCAATACTTTTTGTATTAATGTCAATTTTTTCGCCTTCATAAACATCAAAAATAGAAACTTTATTTATTATTTTCTTATCTATTTTTTTAATTTTATTAATTATGTCGTTAGCTTTTTCTGATTTTGGAAATAAAAAAGAAAAGTCTCTCTCAACCATCTGATAAGGATTATTATCAAAAGCTGAAATTGTTGATGTTTTTTTATTTAGAAACTGAGCCAATGTATCTGTAAAAATTTCAAAAGCCACAACTGAGCTTTGAATATCTAGATATTTCAATAATATTGGATTAAGTTCACCAAAATTTGCGATAATATTTTTTCCAATTCTTAAAGAAGAAGATTTACCAGGATGAAAAACTTTATTATCTATTTTTTCATAAGTCAGATTATCTACCGGTACATTTAAAGACATTAATATTTGCATAAGATCTGATTTAATACCAAAAACATCAAAACGATTATTAATAGAATTCCAATTTCCTTCATCAATATTTCCATACCCAATAGCTGTTGCAACGTTTACTTGTTTGTGTTCTAAAGTTGTTCCAAATATTGGGCCAACCTCAAATATTTTACCTTTGTTTATCATTTTAGACTTATTTAAATTCACCGCATTTAATAAATTTGGAATATTTGATGGACGCATTACATTCAGATCAGAACTTATCGGGTTTTTTATTTCTATAAGATTGCTAGAAATAATTTTAGCAGCTTTTTTATCCATAAAAGACCAGGTTACAGCCTCTAGGTAACCTTGATTAGCAATTACTCGTTTAATTTTATAAAAAGATTTTAACTCTGAACTTAATACATTTTGCTTATTATCTTTATCAATTATGTTTACTAATGGGATCTGATCAAAACCATATATTCTGAGAATTTCTTCAACTATATCAGCCTCTCCTTTGATATCAGGTCTAAAGCTTGGTACAGTTAAATTAAAAATATTATTTTTTTCATGAACACTGAAACCTAAAGACTCTAAAATTAATTTTTGTTTATCATTTTTAATATCTAAACCTCCAAGTGTCATGACTTTATTAGTATTAAAATCAATTTTTGAATCTTTATTTTTTAGTACATGAGTCTGAACAGGTTTACTAACTTCACCACCACATAAATCTGTAATCATTTTAGTTGCGACATCTACCCCCCATTCAATAGATGTTGAATCTATACCTCTCTCAAATCTATATCTTGCATCACTTTGAAGCTTAAAATGTCTACCTGTTTTGGTAACTGAAATAGGATCAAATAATGCCACCTCTAGAAAAACATTTTTAGTATTAAGGCTGCATCCGCTATCCAAACCACCCATAACTCCCCCAATACCATGGAGCTGTTGATCGTCTGAAATTACAATCATATCAGATGTACATTTTCTTTTTACTTCATCTAGAGTTAGGCAGATTTCGTTTTCTCTAGCAAAACGCATTTTTAGATTACCTTTAAGTTTATCAGCATCATATACATGAAGGGGTCTACCTAAATCATATGTTATATAATTTGTTATATCTACCAATGCAGATATAGGGCGCAAACCAATTGATTTTAACCTTTGCTGTAACCATAGTGGGCTCTCTTGATTGTTTACATCTTTAAAAAACCTACCTGCAACTCCTGGACAAAGATATTCTTCATTGCCACTAAAATCTTTTTCCCACTTAATAGGACTTTCAAAAGTACCTTTTACATTTTTTATTAAAACATTTTCTTTTAATTTTCCTAATCCTGCAGCGGATAAATCCCTAGCGATACCTCTAACAGATAAGCAATCACCTCTGTTTGGTGTAATATTTATTTCTATAACAGGATCATCAAGATTAAATACCTCTATAAATTTTTCTCCTAACTTATGCTTAGAATCAACTTCAATAATGCCTTCATGTTCATCTGATATTCCCATTTCTCTCTCCGAAACAAGCATACCGCATGATTCAACTCCTCTAATTTTAGATTTTTTTAATTTAATTCCTGTGCTTGGAATGAAACTATTTTCAGGAGCAAAAATACCTTTCATTCCTGTACGTGCATTTGGTGCCCCACATACTACTTGATAAGTTCCACTTATTGTTTTTACACTACATACTTTAAGTCTGTCTGCATCAGGATGTTTTTCTGCTTTTAAAACTTCAGCAACTGTAAAATCATTAAATGTTTTTGATTTATCCTCTACACTTTCTATTTCTAAACCAATATTTGTTAGTTTGTCTACAATCGTGTCTAAATCTTTAGAAGTTTCTAAATGATCTTTGAGCCAATTTAGAGTAAATTTCATATAACCTTTAAACCTCTGATCTATTTCTAAAATCTAACGGGGAAAAACCATAATGATCTAACCATTTTGCATTTAAATCAAATAAACCTCGCATATCTGTAATTCCATATTTCAACATTGATAACCTTTCTATTCCCATGCCAAAAGCGAAGCCCTGATATATAGAAGAATCAATTTTACAATTTTCTAAAACTTGTGGATTAACCATTCCACAACCCAATATTTCTAACCAATCATCCCCTTCACCAATCTTTAACACGTTATTTTTTTTAGTAAAAGCAACATCCATTTCTGCACTTGGTTCTGTAAATGGAAAATAACTTGGTCTAAATCGGTATTTTAAATTATCTATTTCAAAAAACTCTTTTAAAAAAGTAATTAGGGTAGATTTAAGATCTGACATAGTTGCATTTTTGTTAACTACAAGCCCTTCAACTTGATGAAACATTGGCGTATGTGTAGAATCTGAATCACTTCTATATGTTCTTCCTGGAACAATAATTTTTATTGGTGGTTTTGATTTAAGCATGGTTCTTACCTGAACCGGACTTGTATGAGTTCTTAAAACACTATCTTCATCACCATTATTTTTTACATAGAAAGTATCTTGCATTTCACGAGCGGGATGATGGGGAGGAATATTCAAAGCAGAAAAATTATTAAAATCACTTTCAATATCTGGCCCTGCTTCAACA
>MDTG01036186.1_pt1 | contig 12621 bp, 12 predicted proteins | sample 811421 | NCBI WGS metagenome assembly MDTG01 (sample SAMN05326645, study PRJNA326480) | marine metagenome | isolation source: seawater | place: Pacific Ocean: South East | collected 2011 | reverse complement strand
TGAAGCAATTGCAAAAGCATTAAAGAGTGGACAATTAAGTGGTTACGCAGGAGATGTATGGTTTCCTCAACCAGCACCTAATGACCACGTTTGGAGAACTATGCCACATCATGGTATGACACCACATACTTCAGGAACATCTCTAACAGCACAAGCTAGATATGCAGATGGTGTAAGAGAGATACTTGAATGTTTTTTTGATAAAAAACCTATTAGAGATCAATATTTAATTGTTAAAGACGGACAACTTGCTGGTATGGGTGCACACTCATATAGTAAAGGTTCAGCAACAAGTGGCTCAGAAGAAGCTGCAAAATATAAGAAAAAATAATTATTATATTTTAAATTCATAATCCAAGTTTATATCACCTTGATATAAACTTGGGTTTTTATTATATCTATAAAATGTTGGTCACAAATAATATTGATTGGAATTTTAATAACACTTATTTAAAACTTCCAAAAGACATGTTATCTAAACAAAATCCTGACCCTGTAAAAAATCCTGCAATAGTAATAATAAATCATGATCTTTCAAATCACCTTAATATAAATTTAAAAAGTCTGGATGACAAATATCTTGCCTCGGTTTTTTCTGGAAATTTGTTGCCTAATGGCTCAGAAACTTTCTCAATGGCATATGCTGGCCATCAATTTGGACATTTTACTGTTCTTGGTGATGGAAGAGCAATAACGATCGGTGAACATTTTAATAAAAAAAATCAAGGATATGAAATTCAATTTAAGGGTTCAGGTAAAACTAAATATTCTAGAAATGGAGATGGCAAAGCTGCATTGGGACCTATGTTAAGAGAATATATAATAAGTGAGGCAATGCATTATTTAAATATTCCTACAACAAGAAGTTTAGCTGTTATAAAAACTGGTGAGAAAGTTAAAAGAGAAACTGAACTTAATGGTGCAATTCTCACAAGAGTTGCCTCTAGTCATATCCGTGTTGGAACTTTTCAATATTTTGCTTTTAAAAAAGATCAAAAAAATTTAAAGATTCTTATTGATTATACAATTAATAAGCACTTTCCACATTTAAAGAATGGAAAAAATATATATTTGAATTTAATTAAAGAATTAGTTGATAGACAAATTGATTTAATTGTAAATTGGATGAGAGTTGGGTTTATTCATGGAGTAATGAATACAGATAATATGACTTTATCTGGTGAGACCATTGATTATGGTCCTTGTGCTTTTATGGATATATATGATCCAAAAACTGTATTTAGTTCCATTGATCATTTTGGACGTTATGCATATTACAATCAGCCAACAATCGCAAAATGGAATTTAGCAAGATTTGCAGAGTGTTTAATTCCTCTTCTGGATGAAGATAAAAATAAAGCAATTGAATTGGCAACAAATCAAATTAATGAATTTGATAAAATGTATGAAGAAAAATGGCTGAAAATGATGAGGGAAAAACTTGGATTTATAAGTCAGGAAAAAAGTGACGAGGTATTAATACTAGATTTACTCCAATGGATGCACTTGAACAAAGCAGATTATACTAATACATTTTGTAATTTAACCTATGAAGATATGATAAATGATAAATTATTTCACCAAGACGAGTTTTTAAGATGGAAAGATAGATGGAAAAAACGTTTATCAATTGATAAAAAAAATCAAAAGTCGAAAGAATTGATGAAAGCCTCAAATCCTGTTGTAATACCAAGAAATTATTTAGTTGAAGATGCTCTTAAATGCGCTGAGAGTGGAGATATAAGTAAAACAAAAGAGCTAATTAAAGTTTTATCTAATCCTTATAAAATACAATCTTCTTTCCAGAACTATCAAATAACTCCTAAATTAAGTAAGATTCCTTATAAGACCTTTTGCGGTACTTAATTTAATTTTAATGTTAGAAAATTTAAAAAAATTTTATAAACCTTTTTTAATTACTTATATTTTATTTTCAATTGCAATTGGTTTCTATCCTTCTTTTGAATTTTACTCTTTAAAAGGACAGTCTATAATTTTTTTTGTGTCTTCTTTTAATGGCTTAATTGGAATTTTCACTAAAAAAAATTAAAGAACGTAAGGCTCAGGTCTCGCATTTTTGTCCAAAACTCTTTCAACAGCAAATTCACTTATGTCAATTGTTTGATAAGAACCTGTAGTAATTAATTCGGTTAACGCTCTGCCAATACCAGGTGCCTGCATCAAACCCCTTCCTGTAAATCCTGACGCTAAATATACATTTTCATATTTAGGATGTTTTCCAACTACTGCATTATTATCTAATTTATTACAATCATAATAACCTGCCCAACCACCTGTAAGTTTTAATTCCTCGAAAGCAGGAATTCTTTTTGCAAGGGCTGGCCAAACTAATTCTTCAAAGTCATTCCATGCTGGTTCTAAATCTTTAGCATCAAATACTGAAATTGGTGATCCTGCTAAATATTCTCTTCCCTCAGGCCTCCAATAAACTCCCGTTGTTAAATCGCCGGTAAGAGGCATATCTGGATAATGTTTTGGACACTTAACTCTAAATACAGTATGTTTTTGTGGAACTACTGGAATGTCATCTAGGAGATTTTTTGTCCAGCATCCAGCTGCAGAAATTATTGTTTTTGCTTCAATATCGTTAATACTTTTAATCTCTCCCTTAATAAACTCTGCACCAAGCTCAATCGCTTTGCTTTTAAGAGCCCCATGGAACATAAAAGGATCTATCCATCCCTCGGTCTTATTGTCTGTGTACGTAGCTGTTTCTATTCCTTCATTATTTATATAAGGAAAAATTTTAGATAATTCTGAACCTTTAATATTTTTTGTTTCAGCCTCACAGGCTTTATGATTTTCTAAAGCCCTATATTGTTCTTCAGCATGCTCTGGTCCAAACATTAAAAGATATCCGTTTGCTACCATGCTCGCCGTTGGATTTGGATTTTTCTCAGTTTTTAAAACATTTGGCAAATTAAAAATAAATTCTTTAGCAAATTTACCTAAAAGAATATTTTCCTTTTGAAAAAACTGCCGCCTGAAACCTCCAAGCGACAAAGGGAAAGATGCTTGTTTATAAGTCGGGTCTCTCTCTATAACTTTTACTTTTCTTCCCTCTTTGGATAAAAAATAAGCAGTTGCTGTGCCGATTATCCCTCCACCAATTATAACTACATCGTCCATATCAATTTAAATATAATAAAGTTGCATTAAGCATAAGTGCATAACAACTCCATAATAAATATGGAATCATTAAATAATAACTCATAATACTTATTTGTTTAAATTTTACAGTAAGAATTACAATAAATAAAATTAGCACAAGCAAATTTACAAATGCTAAAAAAATATTGTGAAAAACAAAAAAAACTATACTCCAAGTTGTATTAAAAAGTAGATGTATAAAATAAATTAAAATTATATTTAAATTTTTATAATTTTTGTGCCAAACCAACCATATTGCAACTGTCATAAATAAATAAAGCGTAGTCCAGACTGGTGCAAAAACCCAGTCTGGAGGGGTTAAAAATGATTTATTTAAACTTGAATACCAAGGCTCTTTTGAACTTATTGTTGAAATGCTTCCAATAAAAGATGCCGAGTATGTAAAAATAGCAAAAATGACAAATGATATAAATTTATTTTTTAGCATAATAATATATATATATATCATTAAATTATGGGCAATAAAGTAATTTGGATCACTGGGGCAAGCACCGGAATTGGCAAATCTCTTGCTATTAAATTCTCTAAGCAAGGTTGGAAGGTTGCGATTTCAGCAAGAAGAAAAAATTTATTAGATGATATTTCAAAAGAAAACGAGAATATATATTCATTTCCACTTGATGTTACAAACCAAAAAGCATGTTTAGATGTTTTTGAAAATATTAAATCGGAACTTCAATCTATAGATATAGCAGTATTTTGTACAGGTATGCATGATCCTAAATCAGAGAAAAATTTTAATTTAGATAAAGTTCGGGAGATAATGGAAGTCAATTATTTTGGAACAGTAAATTCTGTCAACTCAGTTTATGAATATTTTAAAAATAAAAAGTCAGGGCAAATATCTATAGTATCATCTGTTGCGGGATATAGGGGTCTTCCTGCAGCGGGGGCGTACTGTGCATCAAAATCTGCATTAATTACATTTGCAGAAAGCTTGTATTTTGATTTAATAAGATCCAATGTCAGGGTAAGTGTTATTTCTCCAGGATTTATTAAGACTCCCATGACAGATAAAAATGATTTTCCAATGCCAATGCTAAAAACTCCTGAATTTGCTGCAGATAAAATTTTTAACGGTCTAACCAAAGGTAAAAGCTTTGAAATACATTTTCCAAAATCATTTACATTTATGATGAAATTTATTCAGTTAATCCCAAACTGGCTGTACTTTGGAACAATCAATTTTGGAAATAAATATCTTCTGAAAAAAAAAGAATAAATTAGTTTAATAGACTTAATAAACTTTTTGCAGCTGATCTTATATTTTTTAAATCAAAATAAAAATTTGAATATGCTTTTTTTTTATATTTATTTAAAATTTGATTATCTATGTGCTTATGTTTAAAAACTAAATTATATTGATTAAAATCCTCCATTTTTTTAGCAATAATCTTATCCTCAAAGTCTTTATATGCTGGGGTTCCAGGGTATGGAGTAAAAATACTAAATTGAACAAAAGTATTTGGAAGCTTTTTTGAATAGGAGATTGTTTTTTTCATAGTATCTTCATTGTCCTCAGGATTTCCCAACATGTACATTGATTTAACATTTATTCCTTTTTTTTCTAATTTTTTAACCGTTTCAAATTGATAATCTATTTTTGTGGTATGTCGTTTCATATTTTTTAATACCACTTCATCGGCAGACTCTATTCCTATATAAATCAATCTAACCCCAGCTCTATATAAAAGATCTATTAATTCATCATCTAAATTTGCAAGATGTGTTTCTATGAGAAATTGAATATTAAGATCTTCTTTGATTAATTCTTGGCACAAGGAAACTGTAAATTTTCTATTTATAGAAAATACGGGATCTCTAAAAATAAATTTTTTTGCACCAATCTCTGAATTCCATTTTTTAATTTCTTCAATAATATTTTCTACACTTCTAAATCTAACTTTTCTTCCTTGTTGTAAAGGGTAAGTGCAGTAGTTAAAGCATGAATACGGACATCCTCTAGTAGCAAGTATTGGAATAGCAGGTTTATTATTAAAGCTGAGAAAATTATTTTTCAGAGTATAATCTTTTAGATAGTCATCCCAAGATGGAAAAGGTAAATCATCTAGATTATCTACAAATGGTTTCCCAAAGTAGTTTTTTTTTTCTCCAGAAAAAAACTTATTTAAAAATTCTTTATTTAAGTCATTTTCTAGAAAGAAAGTTTCTGGTTCACCTGGAACAACAAAACAGTTTTTTATATTGTAAACTTCTTTCATTACATTGGCAAAAATCCCAATAATGAAAATTTTACAATTCATTTGAGCTAATTTTTTTATTACACTTACTTCTGTTTCGTGAGCTATTATTGAGCTTGGCATTATTAAAAAGTCATATTTTTTTAACTCACTATCTTTGGGAATTTCCTTTGAGTATCTTACATTGAAACCTTTTTTTTTTACGATTGAATGTACGTATATAGCTGACATTGGGGGCATTGTAATAAGTTTACTAACAAAATAATTCATAATTTTACCCATAAAATTTTTTCCAAAGTCATTGCCAGTTCCATATCCTCCAGCGGTATCTTTTACTAACCTCCAATTATCGTTTGGGTATACATCTAGGATTAAAAAGTTCATAATGTGACGTTACATTTATATTTTATGTTATAACTATCATACCATATTTTTATTTAAATATTTATTTAAAGAGAATTGATGGTAAAGACTTAAATTAATTAAAATTTTAAAGGTAAATGTTTCGTGATTATTACATCTGACAAGATACCTTCTTTATCATTAGAAATTTTTTCCATAAGCTGATCATAGGAAATCTCTTCCGTAATACCAAATTTTTTAAGTTCCTTAATTTTAAAATTTTTTCTTTGAAAGGGAATATTTGTATTTTTAAATCTTTCTCCATAAATCCAACTTGAATCTGAAGATAAATTATAAATAGAGTTATAACTCCAAATATTTGTATGCTCTATTGACCTTAGTGTGCCACCTATAATTCCAGATGACAAAACAATTATCGATATACAAATATTGAACTTATCTGTTAGGTAGTATTTTTTAAATTTTAATGGAATTAATTTTGAAATTAAAAAAGCTATTAACAAAGTAGTAAATATAGTTGGTAAAAAAATTCCAAAGTCTCTTACCTTTACTGACATGGGAGAGGTCAATAAACATATTATTAAAATAATTAATGCTATCTTTTTAAAATCAGCCTTCGTAATACCTTTTTTAAAAACTATAGTTGTTAAGAATAATAAACCAAAAACCCAAGATAATTGAAGAACTTTTTCATAAGTTTCATAAGTTTTAATACCACCAGGCAGACCAGTTGCTAAGCCTGCTTTCAAAAAGTTTAAAAGTGAACTTAAGTTAATTTCTGGTTGTACAGCTTCTGGTACAAAATGGAGTCTTAATAAATAATGACAAGTTACTAAAGCAATAGTTATGATTAATGGATCTCTTAATAAATAAAAGTTTATTTTTTTATTGGCTTGATCAAATAGAAAAATGATTATTAAAAAAAAAGGTAAATGGTAAGTTTCTTCTCTAGAAAATATTGATAAGAAAGTAAAAATAAATATATAAAATAAGTATTTAGTTTTTTTATTTCTTAACCATTTAAGGAAAAAAAAACCTACTAAAAAAAAGCATATATAACAAAATATTAGGGCACTTAAGACTTTCCATGACACTAGTGTTGAAAATGTTTTTGAGAAAATAAAAATAGAAAGAAAAATTAAAATTTGTGTTTTCGAAAAATTTAAATAAAGAAAAAATATTATTATTATATTTATTAATACAAATAATAAAAAAATTGAAAATAAGTTATGAAAAAAATAAATCTCGCCAAAAAGAAGACTTTGGAAATTATAAAATAAAATCGCAATTGGTCTATAAGCAAGCGTTTCTAAATTATCTGGATCCCAATCACTATACCAAGCATCTAATACCTCATTGAAAGTGTATTTTCTTACAAGATGTAAGTCGTCACCAATAAAGTGCTGGGGTAAAATATTTACTCCGATAAATAAAAACCATATTGAAAATAAAATTAATAAAATTTTGAAAATTTCATAATATGTTTTAAAATTCACTTTATCATGCATTTAATTCGGATTTTTACTAAATTTTATATTTAATTAAAGCTTTAATCTTTAACAAAAACTACTGTTAGTTCAGCTACTTTAAAACCAAATTTTGTCATAGTTGCTCTATTTATTGCAACTCGATCGTCTTGTTTGAATATCCAATCATCAAAGGTAATTTTTATTTCTTTACCCTTTACAGGAACCAAAAGAACATACTCAAACTTAAAGGCAGGTCCATATGAATAACCTTTGGCCTTACCTACTACATCTCCAGCTGTTCCTTCATAATTATTTTCATCAATTTTTGTAATTTGCCACTGTCTTTTTTGAACTTCGCCATCATCCCAATTAAATATTTCATCAAGAATTAACTTATTTCCATCCCATTTTCCATTTAGTTCAGCAGAAAACTGCCTGATTACTTTTCCAGATCTATTTTGCAAAACTCCCCAAGCTTTTACATTGCCTGACAGATAGTTCTCTATAACAAGTCTTGGCTTTTTATTTTTAAAATCCTCAGGTTTCATATTGTTTGAACTACAGCTTGTATTAAATGAAAATGTAATAATCAACAAAAAAGGGAGTAATAGTTTTTTAATATTTTTCATATGTTATTTGTTTTGAAGTGAAAATTGTAAAAGATCAATATTTTTAGATTTAAATCCAGCCTCACAATAAGATAGATAAAAATTCCACATTCTTTTAAAAGTTATATCAAAACCTTGATTGGAAATTTTATCCCATTTTCTTTGAAACTCATCCCTCCAAACCATCAAGGTATTTGAGTAATGCTGACCATATGAATTACATTTATTGAATGTAAGACCATTATTATTTGAGAGTTCAATTATTTTTTTCTTACAAGGTAAAAAACCGCCAGGAAAGATATATTTTTGTATAAAATCTTGTTTCGTTTTGTACCTATTATAAAGATTATCATTTATAGTGATTGCCTGTATTGCTGCAGTTCCACCAGATACTAAATTTTCTTTTATTTTTTTAAAATAGTTTTTTAAATAATTTTGGCCAACTGCTTCAATCATCTCAATAGATGCTATAGAATTATATTTAGTTTTTACATCTCTATAGTCCATCATTTTAATATTTACTTTTTCATTGAGACCATTTTTAAAAATTCTTGCCTTAGCATATTCAAATTGTTTTTTTGATATAGTTATACAATCAAGATTGACATCATAATTTTTTCCGACATATTCAGCATAGCCTCCCCAACCACAGCCAATTTCCAACATTTTATCTCCAGCATTTGGTTTTATTAAATTTGAAAGTTTCCTATATTTATTAATTTGTGCATCTTCTAAATTATTTTTTTCATTTTCAAAAATTGCACTAGAGTAAGTTAAAGTTTTATCCAACCAAATAGAGAAAAATTCATTTCCAAGATCATAATGTTTTGAAATGTTTTCTTTGCTTCTTTCTTTGGTATTTTTAATAAATAGATTTTTAAAATAATTAAGTAATGGAAAATCAAAAACACCAGAAAATTTATGAATTGTTTTAATATTTCTAGCTAGTATTTCTATGAGATTTGTAAGATTGTCAGTTTCAATGTCTCCTCTCATGTAAGATTCAGCGAGACCGATACTGCCTTTGTTAATTATTTCCAAAAAAAAACCAGGTTTTTTTATTATTAAACTAGCTTTAAGCTGGGAGCTTTTGTCACCAATTATATAATCTCTGCCATCAAAATTTTTTAAATAAATTTTCCCATGTTCTATTTTTGATAACAAACTAAATACTATTTTATCAGTTATTTTGATCATAATTATTTCTCAAAAGATATATTATTTTTAATCTTAAGTTTTTTCTTAACTATCTTAATTCCTTTTAACCATAATCTTAATGCCTCAAAATGTATCGCCGATATAATTTTAAAAGTCATTAAAGGGTGTTTTAGATAGGAAAATAGCAAATTTTTAGAATTTAAATTTGACCTAATTCCATCTTGTGATGCAAAAAGTAACTTTCCATCTTTATCTCTTTGATCAATTATTATTGATAGGTTTTTGCTTGGATGTAATATTTTAAAATTATACTCAGACTGTAAATCCATAAATGGAGATACAAAAAATTTTTTTTCACAATTATTTTTTAATGTGTCTGATTCTTCATTTACTCGAAATATATACGTATGCTGTTCACCAAATGTATTTTTCACTTCATATAAAATAGATACTAATTTTGAATTCAAATTGTATATAAAGAATATACTTAGTGGATTAAATACATAACCAAGTATTCTTGGATAACATAAGATTTTTATTTTTAAATTCTTTTCCTCAATACCAATAGATTTAAGATTTGATTTAACCCATTCGTCCAAGGATGAACCATCTCTTGGACCATGATCCTTATCATAGAAACTTATTAAATTAAATTTATTATAAGAAAAAAAATTAATTTCTTTATTAATGGATGAAATTTCCGCTAAATCTAAAAAAATTGAGAAAACTTTGTATTTAAAATAATGTTGTTTTGGTTTAAACCGTTTATGAATTACATTTCCTGTATAAATAAAAGACTCTTTAATCATTTAAATAATTAATCATTTCTATAGATGACTTTATCCCATCTTCATGAAAACCATAACCAAAATACGCTCCACAGAATAATAAATTATTTTTATTTTGAATTTCATTCAATCTGTGTTGATTTTCTAAAGCTTCGGTATCATAGTATGGATGGGTAAACACTACCCTTTTTAAAACTTTATTTTCCTCTATTTCTAAAATTGGATTTAAGGTTAAGAAAATATTTTTTTTTATTTTTAAATTCTGAAGTAAATTAAGCCAGTAAGTTATTGAAGTTTTATTAAAATTTTCATTATTTATTAGAGAATTCCATGCAGACCAAGCTTTGAGGTTTTTTGGCATAACCCTATCATCTGTGTGTATGATTGCTATATTTTTTTTGTATTTAAATTTAGAGAGAATTTCTTTCTCTTTATCAGTTGGATTCTCGATTAATTTTATTGCATCGTTTGCATGGGTTGCAAGAACTACTTTATCATAATCAAAAAACTCATTTTTATTTCCATAAAAAACTCTTGCACCATAATCATTTTTTTTAATTTTTTTGATTTCATAGTTTTTATAGTATTCACCACTTATATTTTCCAAAACCTTTTTAACATAGGATCGGCTTCTATTTTTTACAGTGTACCATTTAGGTCGATTTTTAATTTTAAATAATCCATGATTTTGAAAAAATTTTAAAAAAAAATTAAATGGCATTTGTTTGGCCTCATAAGGTGGCATTGACCAGATTGCAGAAACCATGGGGATGATATGATAATTTATGAAATATTCTGATAGTTTTTTATTTGTTAAATATTCATCTAAAGTTATTTTATTATTTTCTGAATTATTTAATTCATTTTTTTTATAAAAATAAATAATTTCAAAAAACATTTTAAGAAATTTTAAATTAAATAAGTTTTTTTTATTTGCAAATATTCCACTTAGGCCTTTTCCACAATATTCAACTTCGTTATTTGTTGAAGTAACAGAAAAACTCATATTGCTTTTTTCAATCTCGATTTTATTTTGATCAAAAAATTTTATTAAATTTGGATAAGTTAGGTGATTAAAAACAATAAAACCAATATCTATAGACGTAATTTTACTCTGATTATTTTCTAAATTTAAATCGATTGTATGTGCATGGCCACCAAAATGATCTGATTTTTCAAAAAGATCTACTTTATGTTTTTTTGATAAGTAGTAGGCTGCACTTAATCCTGAAATACCTGATCCGATTATAGCTATTTTCATTTTATAAAAAAATTATTCATTAAGAATAGTTTTTTTTTCATTCATTATAGAAGTGTAAAATTGAAGCAAAACAGCAAAAATAACTATTGATCCTCCAATAAAAACCATGAAGGATGATTTTTCATTGATAAATAGCCAAGCCCAAAACGGTCCTAGGACCGCCTCTGTTAACATTATAATTCCAACCATCGCTGAAGGTGTAGTTCTGGCTCCGATAGTTATTAAAATAAAACCAAAACCGAGTTGAAAAAATCCTGCAAGAAAACCTAAAAAAATGTCATACATTGAGATATTTACTTTACCGGCAATTACATAGCCAATTACCATTGCTGCAATTCCTGCGTATAGTTGCAAAGGTATCATGTCTACACTGGGGTATTTTCTTATTATTAAAATTAAAATTGCAAAAGATATTGGCATAATAAATGCTGCTAAATTTCCTGACATTTGCCCTGGAGCCAAATCTGAACCTACCATTAATACAATTCCACAGATAGCAAGTATAATTGAAGTAAGAGTCATCTTTGAAATTTTTTCTTTCAAAAAAAAATATCCAAATAATGCTAAAAAAATTGTTTGTGTTTGAATTATAAAATTAGTATTTGCTACTGTCGTATTATACATTGCAAAAACATACCCACAGAATCCAGAAGATAAAATTATACCTCCAAAAAGTCCTGGTATACCTGAATTATAAAAAGCTTTGAAAACATTTTTTTTATAAGAAATTAACAAAAAAATAGTTATAACTAAAATAAAGAATAAGGATCTCCAAAACAGTATTTGCCATAATGTTGCCCCTTCAAAGGATTTAACAATTAAACCTCCAAAACTTAAACTACATGCGCCAAGAAAAACTAACAAAGGTCCTGGAATTTTTTGTATTATGTTCATTTTATTTGGTTCAATAAATTTTCAGTTTCAAGATTATAAAGATGATAAATTTTTTCTGCTTCATGAAGATCAACTAATTTGAATTTTATTTTAGTGTTTGGAATAAGTTGCACAAGCTTATCATAATCTGCACTTATAACTACCCCAATTTTGGGATATCCTCCAATAGTTCCATGATCTGAAAGCATGATTATTGGGTTGCCATCAGGTGGTATTTGTATTGTTCCTTTTACAATGCCCTCTGATCTAATATTTTTATCTTTTATATTTTTAATTATAGGACCTTTAATTCTCATACCCATTCTATCTGTAAGTTTTGTGACAATAAATTCTTCATTAAAGAAATTGTGTATACCCTGGTCTGAAAAAAAATTGAAATTTGTTCCTTTAACAATTCTAATATATTCGATCTTAGTGTTAAAATATTTAATTTTTTTTTGTACCGTATTATTAATAATTTTACTAATTTCTAATTTTTGATTTGTAAATAATTTTTCTCCTCCAAATGGACCAACTTTTGCTCTAGAAAAAGTTGAATAGCTATTTAAAATTTTTTTTATTACAAAACCGCCTGATACTGCAAGATAGCCATATACAGATTTATTTGTAGAAATGATATCTAATTTGTCTTCATTTTCTAATTTATAATTCTTATAGCATTCACCATTAATTTTATTATTATCTTTT
>MDTG01367237.1_pt1 | contig 12622 bp, 15 predicted proteins | sample 811421 | NCBI WGS metagenome assembly MDTG01 (sample SAMN05326645, study PRJNA326480) | marine metagenome | isolation source: seawater | place: Pacific Ocean: South East | collected 2011 | reverse complement strand
ATTCTCTTGCACCGCTTTGACTGGCTGGTAACAGGTTTTTTCGGATGAAAATTCTCTCCTGCAATAGTAATCGGCCTCTAGCAGAGGCTATTGCAACCTTTCTTGATGTCCCCCTCACAAAAGCTGATGTCCGGCGTTTCGCCGACATGGAAGTGTTTGTCGAAATTGGTGAGAATGTCCGCGGCGAGGACGTCTTTGTTGTGCAATCAACTTGCTTTCCAGCGAATGACAATGTCATGGAACTGCTTGTTGCGTTGGATGCTTTACGAAGAGGTTCCGCCCGTCGCATTACGGCTGTGCTACCCTATTATGGCTATGCGCGTCAGGATCGTAAATCCGGGCCGCGCACGCCTATCTCAGCAAAGCTGCTGGCCAATCTAATAACCTCCGCTGGTGCTGACCGAGTGCTTACTATTGATTTACATGCCGGTCAGATACAGGGCTTTTTCGATATTCCCACTGACAATCTGTTTGCCGCGCCAGTTTTCATTGAAGATGTCAAGGCGCGATATGATGGCGCCAAACTGATGATTGTTTCACCCGATGTCGGTGGCGTAGTGCGGGCGCGGTCACTGGCTAGCCGGTTAGATGCTGATCTGGCGATCATCGACAAGCGCCGCCCCAAGGCCGGTTTTTCAGAAGTCATGAACATTATCGGTGACGTCAAGGACAGGCATTGCATCATGGTTGATGACATTGTCGATTCTGGCGGAACTTTGTGCAACGCGGCAGCGGCTTTGACAAAGGATGGCGCCCTTAGCGTAGATGCCTATGTTACGCATGGCGTGTTGTCAGGTGGCGCAGTAAGCCGGGTGGCGTCATCACCTCTGAATTCGCTGGTGACAACCGACTCCATCCCCGCTACTGAAGCAGTACGCGTCGCTCGTAATATCCGCCATATTTCAATAGCGCCTCTACTTGGCGAGGCAATCAAGCGGATTAATGAGGAACGTTCTGTATCGACCCTTTTCTGAACGAATCTGCAAGGCGATAAGCATGGCCCTCAGGACAAACGGCAGGCCGCTACCATTATCAGCCGGAAAGCCCCGTCTTATGCCTGAAAGAGCTTGTCTTTTCGCGACAATAAGCCTATACCTCCGATCGCTGTGAACCCTGGAGGCACGGACTATTGTCATACGTTAAGGAGCAAGCAATGTCTGACATTACAACAATCAGCGCTAATCAGCGCGAACGGGTCGGTAAGGGGTCTGCCCGTGCGGCACGTCGCGCAGGCCAAGTCCCTGCTGTCATTTATGGCGACAAGAAGGTACCGCTAGGGATCACCTTGGAATCAAGGGAAATTACCAAAATTGTCCACCAACCTGGGATTTTTGGTCGGCTTCTTGAAGTTACTGTCGATGGCCAAAAAAACACTGTACTTACGCGTGACATCCAGTTCCACCCAGTAACCGACGTGGTGATGCACATGGATTTTTTGCGCGTAACTGGTAGCGCCAAAGTCGCCGTTGCAGTGCCTGTTGAATTTCTCAATGAGGATAATTGTCCCGCCCTTAAAATCGGTGGCGTTCTCAACGTTGTTCGATATGAAGTGGAACTAAATTGTCCAGCGACAGCAATTCCAGAGAAAATCTCCGTTGATCTCAATGGACTGAAGATTGGTGACTCAATCCACATTAGCGCCATTCCGCTTCCAGACGGTGTCGAGCCGACTATCACTGACCGCGACTTCACCGTTGCCACATTGCAGTCACCGGGTGGTGGCGTGAAAAACGAGGACGACGACGAGGGTGAGGCCGAGGACGGAAACGAAGAGGGCGAGGCAGAGTAAGCAGTGGCACTGCCACCGGCTAGACAGGAACCGACCGAAACAGTGCAATGCTGCTATTTGTAGGCCTTGGGAATCCCGGATCAGACTATGCCAAAAACAGGCATAACGCTGGCTTCATCACGGTTGACTGGCTTGCCCGGCAGCGTGGCTTTTCTGATTGGAAGGCCAAATCGGGAGCTTTGATTGCTCATGGCCGGATAAGCACAGAAAAGGTGCTTCTGGTGAAGCCTCAGCGCTTCATGAATATATCTGGCCTGCCAGTCGCTGAAATTGCCCGTTTCTACAAAATCCCCAATGACGATATTTTTGTTTTCTATGATGAGATTGATCTTGCTGTCGGTAAAGTGAGGTTGAAACAGGGGGGACGAGATGGTGGCCATAATGGCATTCGTGATCTCGATCGACATTTAGGCGCTGAATACTGGCGTGTGCGTATTGGCGTTGGCCGTCCGCCAGCAAGGATCGAAGTAAGGCACTGGGTGCTAATGGACTTTACCAGTGGTGAGTTGGAAGGGTGGCTGGCAAATATCGCCACCGCCATAGCCGATGAAGTAGACCGGCTTGTTAGCCATGATACCGAGGGGTTTCAGAGCCGTGTTGCCTTTTTGGCACCCGCGCCAAAGGCTTAGACAACAGCGTTCACAATAGGGAAATAGGATAGCTAAGATGGGATTTAATTGCGGCATTGTCGGCCTGCCAAATGTTGGCAAATCAACTCTATTCAACGCCTTAACGGAGACCGCTGCCGCTGATGCCGCTAATTATCCATTCTGCACCATTGAGCCAAACACCGGCCGTGTTTCGGTGCCTGATACACGCCTTGATACGCTTGCCGCGCTGGCCAAATCAGCAACAGTTATCCCTACACAGCTTGAATTTGTTGATATTGCTGGGCTGGTCCGCGGCGCCGCAAAGGGTGAGGGGCTTGGCAATCAGTTTTTGGCTAATATACGTGAGGTCGACGCAATTGCGCATGTACTGCGTTGCTTTGAGGACCGCGAGATTACGCATGTTGAGGGTTCAATTGACCCGATCCGCGATACGGCGACCATTGAGACCGAGCTGATGCTTGCCGATATCGAGTCACTCGAACGAAGGATTACAGCTTTGGTGAGGAAATCAAGAGGAGGCGATGCCGAAGCAAAAAGCGATCTGACATTAATGGAAAAGCTGTTTGCCCAGCTTTCTGACGGCATACCGGCGCGGCGCGCAACAAGACTTAGCGAGGCCGAAGTGCTGCGTCTACCTTATCTACAGCTACTGACCTCAAAGCCGATTCTCTATGTGTGCAATGTAGGTGAGAGCGAGGCGGCAAAGGGTAATGCATTCTGTGAAGCGGTGGCTGCGCAAGCCGCCGAGGAAGGCGCGGCACATGTGATTGTTTCGGCTGCGATTGAGGCGGAAATCAGCCAGCTCGACAGCGGAGACAAAGCCGAGTTTCTGGTTGAGCTAGGGCTTGAGGAAACCGGTTTAGCGCGCCTAATCCGAGCAGGTTACGGGCTACTTGACTTGCTGACCTTTTTTACGATAGGACCCAAAGAGTCGCGTGCATGGACCGTAGTAAAGGGCGCCACAGCACCGATGGCTGCAGGCGTTATCCACACCGATTTTCAGCGGGGCTTCATCCGCGCTGAAACCATCGCATATGATGATTACGTCGCCAACAAGGGTGAGACCGGTGCTAAGCACGCTGGCAAGTTGCGGATCGAGGGAGCAGACTACAGGGTTGCCGACGGCGATGTATTCCATTTCCGTTTCAACGTCTGAACTACCGCTGAATTCATTGAAGCTAACATCTCACTAGATTTTACAACCAGCGTTTTACCACAAAGCAATTTTGTGCCAATTCATTTTTCACCGTTGGGTTAGCGTACGTCAGCCCAAATTCGGCGCTTTGCTAAGTAGGACATTATCAGGAAAATAGTGAGGAAAAACACTACCGCAACCCCGATACGCTTTCGTACTTCCAATTTAGGCTCTGCAGCCCACATTAGAAAATGTGTAACATCAGCGGAAAGCGATTCGGTGCTGGTTGATGCACCATCGGCATATTCAACATCATCACCATAAATAGGCTGTGGCATCGCAATCAAATGTCCAGAATATGCGTTGTTGTAGTACATGCCTTCAGGGACGTCCACACTGGCTGGAGCGTCCTCATAACCCACTAGTAGGCTGTAGAGATAGTCGGGCCCGTGTGCACGCGCCTTTGCAATCAGGGAAAGATCGGGCGGAAGCGCTCCGTTATTGTTTGCACGCGCCTCATTGTCATTACGATATGGGCTTGGCATGCGGTCAGCGGGACGTGCTGGACGCATAAACATCTCACCGTCCTCGTCAGGACCATCTTGTACCTCATATTCGGCAGCTATGGCTTTAATTTCCGCGTCGTTGTACCCGAGATCAGCTAAGTTACGGAACGCCATATATTCCATTGAGTGACAGCCGGCACAAACTTCGAGGTATACCTGAAATCCACGCTGCATTGACGCCTTGTCAAAGTGTCCAAAGATGCCAGAAAAACTCCAGTCTCTTTCGAGCAGCTTCACCTCACCGCCACCAGCGGCAATTGCATTGCCCGCAGGAGTAAAAGGCAAAAGTACCAGCGCTGTTATAATCCAGACTATTTTAGGCATCATTCAGCTGCCACTGTCGTTGCGAGCACAGGTTCCGAAATTGATTTAGGCAAAGGCCTGGTGCTTTCAAAAATGCTCAACATTGGCAAGATCACCAGAAAGTGCAAGAAGTACCATGCGGTGGCGACGCGCGACAGCGTAACATAAATCCCTTCGGCAGGCTTTCCACCGAGGTAGCCAAGCGCAAGCGCGTCAATAAATAGAAGCCAAAAGAAGATGCGAAACACTGGACGGAATCGTGCCGAGCGCACTGGTGAACGGTCAAGCCATGGTAGGATGAACAAAATGGCAATCGCGCCAAACATCAATAGAACGCCACCCAGTTTGTCTGGCACAGCACGCAAGATCGCGTAAAACGGCAAAAAATACCATTCCGGGACGATGTGAGCCGGCGTCTGCATAGGGTTTGCCGGGATATAATTATCCGGATGTCCCATGGCGTTCGGGAAGAAAAATACGGCAACTGCAAGGAGCAGTAGGAACATGGCCACACCGACAATGTCTTTAATGGTATAGTAAGGATGGAACGAGATAGTGTCCTGCTTACCCTTGGTATCGATACCAATCGGGTTATTCGATCCAAAACGGTGCAGTGCCACGATATGCAGGACCACCACGCCTGCAATGAGGAAAGGCATCAGATAATGCAGCGAGAAAAATCTGTTTAGGGTCGGGTTATCAACCGAGAAGCCACCCCAAAGAAAGGTTACGATACTCTCTCCAACGAGCGGGATGGCCGAGAACAAATTAGTGATTACGGTGGCGCCCCAGAAACTCATTTGGCCCCACGGCAGCACATATCCCATAAACGCCGTCGCCATCATCAGCAAAAAAATGACAACGCCAAGAATCCATAATAATTCGCGAGGCGCCTTGTAAGACCCGTAATAAAGGCCACGAAAAATATGCAAATAAACAACAATGAAGAAAAAACTCGCGGTGTTCATGTGAACATAGCGGATCAACCAACCATGATTCACGTCGCGCATGATGCGCTCTACCGATTCAAAGGCATAGTCTACATGCGCAGTGTAGCTCATCGCCAAAACGATGCCCGTGACGATCATAATGACAAGTGATAGGCCAGCAAGACTGCCGAAATTCCACATGTAATTCAGGTTCTTTGGCGTTGGGTATTCATTCGCCGTATGATGAAGCATCGAAAAAACTGGCAGGCGATGGTCAATCCATCTGACAACCGGATTTGAAAATTTTGCAGCAGACATTTCTTTATTGCCTCAAGTAGAGAAGGAAAATTAACCGATACGAATGACGTTATCAGATAGAAAATTATATGGGGGCACCTCAAGATTTGTCGGCGCTGGTCCCTTACGGATCCGGCCAGAGATGTCATAGTGAGAACCATGGCACGGGCAGAACCAACCATCATAATCCCCCTTCACGTCACCGGCTTTTTGTCCGAGCGGCACACATCCGAGGTGTGTACATACCCCAACAACGACGAGTAATTCAGGTTTCACTACTCTCAACTCGTCTTCCTGAGGATCACGAAGATCAGCGCCATCAATGGCGTTTGCACGTGCTATTTCATTCGGCGTGCGACGTCTTATGAAAACTGGCTTGCCGCGCCAGGTCACCGTAATTGCTTGGCCTTCCGATATTTTTGAAACATCCACCTCAGTACTTGCTAGAGCAAGTGTATCTGCGGCTGGGTTCATCTGATCAATAAGTGGCCAAAGAACTGTCGCACCACCCACAGCACCCATAGCGTACGTTGCAACGACAATGAAGTCTCGACGGCCTGACTTTTTCACTCCCTGATTGGAAGGTTTTGGTTTTGGAATCTTTTCGTCCATTTTTCCCATTAAATTTCAAGGCACTACTTCTCTCCACGATCAGCGCTTATGACCCGCTCGTGAGTTAAATCAATATTTTCGAAAAAGTAGACCTCGCCCCCAATTACTGTGATGGTTTACCATGGTAGTCACTCTTGTCAAACTGCATAATAACGAATTTTCTTGAAAAAAAACGAGGCATTTGGCCGCGCCTAGATGCAAGCCACATCCTTGCTATGGCCATCTGGCCTCTGGAGGCAGGCTCATCAGAATAGCCTCGATGTTACCACCCGTTTTCAAGCCGAACAGCGTACCCCTGTCATGTAGCAGATTAAACTCGACATAGCGGCCACGGCGAACCAACTGTTGATGTCTCTCGGCTTCGTCCCAACTACGGTTCATACGGGCGCGGACAATACCAGCATATGTGTCGCGGAATGAAGTGCCGACGTCTCGCGTGAACGCAAAATCAGCGTCCCAATCACCGCTGGCCAAATTGTCATAGAAAATGCCACCTGCACCGCGTGGTTCGTTGCGATGTGGTAAGTAAAAATACTCATCGCACCATTTGCTAAAGCGCGAATAATAGGCTGGGTCATGGGCATCACAGGCCGTTTTTAGCCCCGCATGAAAGGCAGCTCCAGCTCCGTCAGAGTCAATCAGCAGCGGTGTAAGGTCACCACCACCGCCAAACCAGCTGTTAGAGGTAACAATGAAACGGGTGTTCATATGCGCCGCGGGCACATGTGGATTTTGCATGTGTGCAACCAGTGAAATGCCACCAGCCCAGAACTTCCCATCTACAGCAGCTCCCGGAATATTCGCGCGGAATTCATTAGAAAATTCACCATGAACGGTTGAAATATTGACACCAACTTTTTCGAACACTCGGCCATGCATAAGGCTCATCTCGCCACCACCGCCGCCCTCGCGAGTCCAATTCTTGCGTGAAAACCTGCCGGCTGGCTGATTAGCCATGACGGTGCCAGAAAGTTCGGTCTCGATAGACTCAAAAGTGGTACAAATTGATTCACGCAACGCGGCAAACCAGCCGGTCGCTGCCGCCTTCCGTGATTCGATATCACTATCAACCGACCGGAAGTCATATTTGCCGGAGGCAACGCTTGTTTTTTTGGTCTGTGGCTGCATCGCTTTAGTGATAACACTGGTCACTCTTTTTGGTCGCCATAAGCCGCCCTATCCACGCGTCATACTGCAAAGCGGACAATACCGTTGACCTAAAGACCGGCCAGCAACTCCTTCCTATTGAGGGTGAAGGCGCTCTCGACCCATTTTTGCTCGATTTCTTTTAGCATTTGGCCAAGCGCAGGTCCATTGTCAACGCCGTGCGACAATAAATCGATTCCCGAAACTGGACATTTAGGCGGATCCCAACGGGCAAGGTCTGCAGCATACGCTAGGTCAACATCAACGCCGGCGCGTGCCGTTGCCACAGCATAGACAAGGCCTACATTGATACCCTCGCGACGAACCACCCATGCCGCACGTTTCCAAGTTGTTGGATCATCCGCCTGCGGCTTGAGGTTAAGAGCTAGTTCTGGCGTGCCTAGCTTATCTATCATTGAAAGGCACCTAGCGTCACGGTTGCTTAGACGCAGCCTATCGGCGACAGACTGAGCGCTACCAGCGGGCATAATAAGCACAAGACACGCAAGCCAACCCTGCGCCGCGAGCGGACCCGCCTGACCAATAGCAGGCAAATGTACAAGAGCAGAAGCCTTAAGCGGCAGACCAATTGTCGCTTGATCAACACCGCAATCATGCATCAGCGCAATTGCGTCACCCGCACCGGGTGCAACCAACAGACGCGCCAATTCGTTTGCAACACGTTCTCCGGACAGCCCGGCGGCAAGGCCAGCATGGGCGCGTAGTGCTACGATGGCATCAGGATCCGCTCCAGTGCTTGAAAACGCTGGCACCAGCCGGCAATAGCGAAGTATCCGCAGCGCATCTTCGCGTACACGCTGGCCAGCATCACCAACAAAGCGGAGACGGCCGGCCCGAAGATCGGCCGTGCCATTAAGTGGATCGTTAATGCTACCATCGGCGCAGACATAAATAGCGTTGATAGTGAAGTCACGTCGACTGGCATCCTTGATCCAGTCATTGCTAAACTCGACAGTCGCGTGGCGACCATCAGTCTCCAAATCAATCCGTGTCTGCGTAACCTCAATAGCACTACTATGCGCGTCTCCGGCACTTACAGTAACCGTGCCGTGTTTGAGGCCGGTTTCGACTACTTTCAGGCCTGCCCGGCGGAAAATATCAGCAGCTTGTTTGATGGGCATGGCGACCGCCATATCGATGTCACCAGCTGGGTAGCCAGCGAGAAAGTCGCGCACAGAACCACCGACTATGCGTGCCTCAGAACCGGCAGCCGCTAAAAGAGAAAAAATTTGCCTGGCAAGAGGCGGAATCGTGAAGTCAATTTTATCCACCAACACTATTGGCACCTTCCTCAAAACCACCTGATGATATCTGCCCATCCATGATCACAGCAGGCCGATAGGTCATAGTAGGACTGGAACTCGTTCCCTCAAGTAAAATGACGCAAAGGAAAAAAACGACAAGACCCACAAGCGCACCGATCAAATGCGCGGCAGTAATGCCCTCCACAGCCTCCGGGTTCTTGCCCCCAGCAAGCGCTTGGCGACGCTGCCAGCTTTTGATCAGCGTCATAACTATAATCGCCACAAAAAGGGCGCTAAGCATAATTAGGGATTGGCGCATTCTGACTGTCTCCTTTCCTGTGAGTTTATAGTTACTCCAGTTTGCCTCATAGCAGAAGCCTGCCGCACAATGCCGTCGTTAGCGGAGGCGACCAGCAAGATCAACCAGAATGCTGGCTGACAGCCCCCAAAGGTATAGGTTTATATGGTCAATCACCCATATCTCGCGTCGTACCCCTTCGCGCAAATAGGTCTCTCGCCGGTGTCGAGCTGGGTCAAGCACATCTTCAAGCGGCAGCAAAAGCACTTCATCAACCTCGTCTGGCGCAGCAACAAAAGTGGTCTCGGGTGCGACGATACCAACAACCGGCTGCACCAAAAATCCTACCGGACTTGTCACCATATCAAGTGCGCCAATGATGGCAACAGCTGCAGGAGGAACCGCGATTTCCTCCTCCGCTTCACGCAGAGCTGTCGCCATCAGACTTACATCAACGGGGTCCACCTTGCCACCAGGGAAGCTGATCTGGCCAGCATGATGGTTAAGATGACTTGCGCGGCGTGTCATCACTACATGCCAGCCTGCCTTTTTTTCCTGCAATCCCACCAAAACCGCTGCTGGCCAACCCTGGTTTGCAGGCAAGGACTGAGGTAAAGGATTAAGCCGATCGGCGACCCGCATCATATCGGACTTCAACCAGTCATCAAAGGTTATATCGTTGCCTGCCAAACCGCCCATTATGCCTCCAAACGGAAAAATCTGCCGGAACTCCAGACACCGAATACACCCTGATCATTGGTGGTGGCATATTCAGCCAACTCGTAAAAAACCGGCCGATTTAATTTTGCTTCAAGACGATCCCTGATCACGATGTACGGCGCTAACGCCATGGTTTTATCAAAGTTACTGGCGCCCGGCATTAGCCGCATTTTCAGCGGGTGTTCGCTCGACAAGACGACCCTATCGTCGACATTAGTTGTGAAGCTGATCTGCTGTTCGGCTCCGTAGCCTGTCACGGTGAGGGCAGTCGCCATGAAAGGGACATCGGCAACGGTGATTGTGCCACGTTCAACGGGCGTGACAAGCCAATAGCTACCATCAGCCTCACGGCGCAAAGCTGAAGCAAACAATTTTATCAGCGCTTTCCGGCGTATCAAGCCACCCTCATGAAACCAATTGCCGTCAATATCTATATGAATATCGTATTTTTGCGGCATTGGGCGCTTCAAGCTGTTTGGTTTATGATCTGAACTCATAGCGCTAACTTAGCCTCGCTTCACAAAATTTGTGCGAAATTTATGGAGAAATAACCGATAAAAAGAAGTGAAGTTTTTTCCTATATAGTTTGATTCCACCACCAAGCAAATTTGCCAGTCAATCCTTGTTAGCATTACATCTGTTGGCAGAGCATAGGATTAGTTAAATAAATCAAAATGAAGGGGACCTTCGTCAATAAAACACTGTTCCGCCCCTGAGCGTGATGTGCAACGTCACGCCAAGGGATTGTTGCCGCTCGCATCACGCATCAATCGTCAAAGTCAACACTTGAGACTATTGGGACAGGTTGCACCGCGACAGGCAAATCGGATCCAGTTCCAAAACCAGTGCGGCTGGACCGCCCTCATTACACGTCTAGGTTAAGTATATGTATTTGCACATTGCCGAAATTCCAATGCACTTGAGCATCATCATCGGGCATGTGGGCGGTGTTGGCTTCCTCCCGGGGCTATTTGGAGTTAATGGTTGCTTCCTAGTGATGCTGTTACTAAATCTTTCAGTATCCTTCCGCAGGCTCGCTTTTCTAACCAGCATCTTTAATGACAGAAAATCCATCCTATATCAGAATCGTCAGGGTCTTGCCGATAATTATCCAGCATAGCCGTTCTAAATAGATCTTTTTTATAAACACCACCTCAGGAAGAGTTCATGAACCGACTTATCACCGCACTTATGGGAGTTACTTTATTTATTATGACAACAGCAGCAAACGCAGCCAGCGATAATGAGGGAGGTCAGACCCTCCTTCTCGAGACCAGCAAAGGCAAGGTCGAAATCAAAATGCTACCCCAACTGGCGCCAAAGCATGTGGCCAGAATCACCGAATTGGCCAATAGTGGCTTTTATGATGGTGTAATCTTTCATCGCGTAATTCCCGGCTTCATGGCGCAAACGGGCGATCCGGACGGCAACGGGATGGGCGGGTCTGGGCAGAAATTGGAAGCCGAGTTCACCGATTATGAATATCGCGAGGGTACCGTCGGCATGGCTCGTTCTATGAATCCTAATTCAGGTGATAGCCAGTTTTTCATCTGTTTTGAGGGCTGTGGCCATCTGACCGGCCAGTACACTGTCTGGGGACAGGTTGCGAGTGGTATGGACACAATCCACAAGATCGCCATTGGTGAACCACCGGCCGACCCGGATAAAATAGTTTCAGCAAATGTCATCGACTAAAAATAACCCAGAACTTTGCCACCGCCTACCCAGCAAAAATAGTATTTGTAATGCTCAGCTTGTGTGAGATATCTGGCGCGCAGTGGGTCGACTCGCAAAATAGACAATGACTCCAGCCCAAATTAGACCAAATGTTAGCCCATCACCTCGTGTGAAAACGCCATCAAAAACAAAAACGCCTAAGCATAACTGAATCGTCGGGTTAGCGTAAAACAGCAGGCTAGCCATGGTAAATGGCAGTTCGAGATTACCAGCATGATAAAGCAGCAATGGAAATACCGTAATCACGCCGGCAAGCAGTGCCAGCAAAATACCAACCAATCCACCGCCATAAAAGATCGGCTGGCCATCATATATCATCCAAAGAAGATAGCCGGCCGCCAGCGGCATCACGATAAGCGTCTCAACAAACATACCAGTGATCGGATCAAATCCCATCTTTTTCCTGATTACACCATACAGGCCAAAGGTGACAGCCAGAAACAAGCCTATAAGCGGCGGTCGGCCATCCAACCCAATTTTGGTGATAACGCCGCACGCGACAAACACAACTGCCATCCAGCCTAGCCAATTTAGTTGTTCACGCAACAGCAGAATGCCTAAAACCACGGCAACAAGTGGATAAATGAAATAGCCTAACGCAGCCTGAATGGCGTTGCCCGATTGCACGGCATATACAAAAAGCCCCCAATTCACCGTCAGTAAAAATGATGAAACAAAAAAACCACTCCGCGTCGCACCGTCTTTGATGACACAGCACACCTTTTGGACGCCACCCATTAAGAGCATATAGAAAAGGAGCAGAAACCCAGACCAGAGCGCCCGATGCGCAACAATCTCGTAAGGTGCGGTTGCATCGACAAGATTGATATAAAGTGGTACGAGGCCCCATAGACACGCCGCAGCGAGAGCAAAGGTAGCTCCGCGGAGGGGAATTTTTGACGCAGTAGTAATTGGAGCCATCTCTCAAGGTAATAGGATATGGATTTGCAGGTCAAGTGCCGTGCAGCCTATATCAATTTAATTATATATATATTTTTCAATTAGTTGAATACATTTTAGCGCGCAGTTCCAAAAACTCCAAAATGACTGCCCACGGACGGTTTTTACAACGCTGCAGGATTGATTGATTAGAGTTACCGAAATTAAAAATTTGACAACATGGACAAGCCGCCACATATGTAAGTTGCCGTAAGGCTATATGAGACCTGATTCCCGTGCGAACAGTGACATATGTAGCATAAAATTGAACTACT
>MDTG01171367.1_pt1 | contig 12622 bp, 11 predicted proteins | sample 811421 | NCBI WGS metagenome assembly MDTG01 (sample SAMN05326645, study PRJNA326480) | marine metagenome | isolation source: seawater | place: Pacific Ocean: South East | collected 2011 | reverse complement strand
GTCAATAGGCAACAATATCTTTCATGCTTTAAAATATAAATATAAAGTAAAAACCTATGTGTGGACATCAATAGCTAAAATTTCACCTCAAAGTGGGGATGTTTTGATTGGTCACGCACATCCAAATCCTTTAACTATTTTTAGAAGATCGGTGAAAAGTAGAAACTGGTTTAAAAAAATTTTAATTCAACCATACAATGAAGATCCATTATTAATAAGCCATTTGTATAATTTATTGCCATTGTGCGATTATTTTATTGGAATATGCGGATCTTACTGGATGAAAAGGTTGAGCAAATCTTACTTTAAAACTTGGAAAAAAAAATTTATTCAAATTGATCTTGGATTAAATAAAAAAAACTATCCATTTATAAAAAAAAAATTTAATAATAGAAATAAAAGAAAATTTATTTATATTGGAAATGATTATGCATATAATAATTATGCTAAAAACACACAATATTTAAAAAAAATTTCTCAAAAAATTGGCTTAAAAAAATTTGGTACTGCAGGAAATAAAAAAATTGGACAAATAAATCATCATGGTTGGTTGAATTTTCAAAATAAAAAAAGTTTAAGCATTCTCAGAAAATATGATTTCATGATTCAAACCAGCAAAAATGATGCAAACCCATCTACTGTTTTGGAGTCTATTTCTTGGGGATTGATTCCAATAATAACAAAAGAGTGTGGTTATGAGAATTTAAATAAAAAAACATACATATCATTAAATAGCATAAATAAAGCAACAGATAAATTGAAAGCATTACAAAAACTAAGCAATAAAGAATTAGAAAAAATACAAATACAAAATTATAAAATACTTGAAAAAAAATATAATTGGAAAAAATTTCAGGATAAAATAAGATATATCTTATTAAAGAAAAAAATAAAAAGTGATATTAAGTACAAAGTAAACGAAATTACTTTTTTTAAGAGAAATTTAAAAAATTCGCCAAATTATTATTTAAGAATAAATATGATTTTTTACATTATTAAATCAAATATAAAGTTAGTTATGAAAAAAATATTTAATTAAATATGTATGACATAATAGTTTTAGGTTCTGGAATATCTTCTGCTTGTTTTTTAGATGCTTTAAAAATAAAAAAAAGAAAAATTGGAGTCATATCATTTAAAAACAATCTGAGCAAAAACATAGAAAAAGACAATTATTTTAATTTGAAATCTATAGAAAAAAATTTACCACCTAGATTTATAAAAAATAAAAAAAACTTTTCAAGAGTAGTAGAATATTTTACTAAAAATAAAATAAATTTTAGTAAAGATACTTCTATATTTGGAATTTTAGATCACGGTGGAGCTTCAAATTATTGGGGGTCTAGTTGTCAATTTCTTTTAAAAAAAGATATTAAATTTTTAAATAAACATAACCAAAAAAAATTAATATCTTCATTTAATAAAATTTATAAAAAATTTAATTTTTCTGGAAGCTATAACAATGAATCTAAAAAAACCAAAAAAAAAAAATTGAACAAAACTTACAATGAATTAATTAAACATTGTTCTAATGACAACGTTTTATTTTATGAAAACTGTACTGCTGAAGATTTAAAAAATAAAATACCCTTTTTACCAAAGAATATAAATAAAAAATTAAAAGATAAATTTAAATTTTTAAACTTATATGTAGATAAAATTTGTAAAAATAAAAATTACTACTTGCTAATTTGTAAAAATGGTAAAAATAAAGTTATCATAAAAACTAAAAAACTTGTTTTAGCTTCAGGAACTATATCAAGCACAAGGTTGATTTGTGATATGTTAAATTATACTAAAAAAATATACTTAGATCATAACCCTATGCTATTTGGAGTTTTTTTAACAAAAAAAACTTTAGCGAAAGAAAAATTTTCAGCATCAAAAATAGCGGCAGAAATATTTTCAAAAAAATATAGAAAATATTTAACAGCAAATTTTAGAGCTTCTAATAATATTATTAAAAATAAAATTTTTAATAATTATTTTCTAATGAAAAACTTTTTATCTGATAAAATGTACAATATAATTAGCAATAAATTATTTTTTGTAAATCTATATTTAGATAGTTATTTTGGAAATTTGATTTTCAAAATGAGCAATAACAAAAAAATATATATTTTTACAGACAGGAAAAAATTAAAACGAATTAAAAAAGAATTATTAAATTCATTTAAATTAATTTATAAAATTTTAAGAAATAATAATATTGTTGAGCCAATTAAACATCAAATTATACCTAAAATGGGTAATGATAGTCACTACACAGGTACTATTCCTATTAATGGAAAAAATAAAAAGTTAAGTTTAAATGAAAATTGTGAACTTATTAATCATAAAAATCTTTTTATAATCGATGGATGTTCAATACCAAAAAATCCACTTAAATTTCCAACAGGATTAATCATGGCTAATGCTCATAGAATAGGAAATAAATTTTAATGAAAATACCCAGGATAAAAATTTATTTAAAACTTAAATATTTATTTTTAGGTCTTTTCAAAAAATTAGATATTTCAAAAAAAAATGTTGAAAAAAAACTTTGTCAACTAATGGACAAAAAATATATTCTGTTTTCTGGAATGTGTCGAACTAGTTTTTTAGTTATTTTAGAATATTTAAATAAAAAATACCCAAATAAAAAAGAATTAATAATTTGTTCTTATAATTTGAAAGAAATGGTTGATATTGCAAGACTACTTAATTTTAATATTAAACTAATCGATATTAAAAAAGACATAGGAATTGTCGATATTAAAAATCTTAAAGAAAAAATTAATGAAAATACCGCCGCAATATTATTTACAAATATGTTTAATGATAGTGAAATTCTTATTGATCTAAAAGATTTTTGTAAAAAAAATGATATTTTGTTAATCGAAGATAATGCAATTTATTTTGGAAATTATTCTTACGTTGGAGAAAAAAAATTTTTTTCAGGATCATTTGGAGACGTATCAATTCTAAGTTTTGGTATAATGAAAAATATATCAGCTCTATATGGAGGGGCTCTACTGACATCTGATCAAGAACTATACAAATTTGCAAATAATAGAGTAAGCAATTTTCAAAGTTTTCCAAAAATATTATATTTTAAACAAATTATAATTTTTTTACTCCTTAAGCTGTTTTTATCAAAATATATATATAATTTTTTCTTTTTTTATGTAGTTCAATTAGCTACTACTAAAAAAATTCAAATATTATTAAATCTTATTTATCCATCATTAAAATTTAAGAAAAAAAAAACTATTCCAAAAACTTATTATTCCAAGATATCAAACCATACATTAAAAATTGTGGATTTAATCTTAAGTGATGAAAATTTTAATGATGAAACAAAAGTTAGAATGAAAAATAACTTATTTTATTATTCATTATTTAAAAAAATTGAAGATATAAAAATTATTGAAATGAAAGATTTTAATTTCCAAAATTTATTAGACTTTCCGATTTTAGTAAAAAATAAAGATAAACTTGTAAAATATTTGTTTGAAAAAGGATTAGAAACTCGGATTCATTTTTATTCTAATTGTGAGGAAATTATAGAAACAAATGATAATGAAAATTCAGATTATTATGAAAAAAATCTTATCTGCTTACCTTCTCATGCAAAGATAAATGAAGAAAAAATAAAAGAATATCAAACTGAAATTATAAAATTTTATAAAATTTCAAATGAGTAAAATAACTAGCTACAAAGGTATTTCAAAATTTTATTTTGAAAAAATTTTAGAAGAAATAATTAAAATTGGAGATCTTAAAAATGATAATAAAAAAATTCTTGATTACGGATGTGGAGAAAGAGAACTACAAAAAAAGTTAAATAAAAAAATATTTAATTATGATGTAAGACCAGAATGTAGCGAATTAGATAATATTAATAATATAGATTTTAATACGATAATAATTAATCATGTATTAATGTACTTATCAGAAGTTGAGATACATGATTTGTTAACTAGAATATACCAAATAAATCCATCATGTACTTTTATAATTGGAATAGGAAAACAAAATTTATTAAGCAAAATTGCAAAAAATTTAACATTAAATTTTAATGCACATGAAGGAACATTGTTAAGCTATAATCAACAATTAGAACTAATTAAAAAAAGATTAGAAATAGTTAATTTAAAGAATGTATATTATATGACTGATATTATTTATGCTAAATTTATTTAGATAACTGTTGGCCTTCCTATTAGTGATAACCAATTTGATTTAGAATTATTTTCTTTTTTGCATTTTTCAAAAAACTTTTTTCCAAGTATTTCAATACATACTTTTTCTATTGATTTAGGTTTACCCGAGCATATTTGATAAAGATTTTTCTTTTTTTCTCTTTTGCAGATTGTCAATATATTATGAGCTATTTTTTTTGTTGATAAAAAATCTCTTTGTAAATTTAAGCCTTTCAAAGTTGAATAATCTTTTTTTTTTTTCCTATTTAAAAGATCATGTATTAAAAAACCTTTTCTTGCATTTAATGAATAAACACTAAAAACTCTTACAATTGTCAATTTTGGATATCCTTTTATTTTTGATAAAAATATAAGTTTTTTTTCTGCTTCAAGTTTTGTTTTTCCATAAATACCTTTTGGATCTTTTCTAAAGCAAGTATTTGCATACACATTATATGAATTAATTGGTTTATAGATGTGAGATGTAGAAATAAATAAAAAATTTTTTACTCCAGATAATTTTGCAGCTTTATACCATTTTGTTGCTCCCTCAACATTTAATTCAAAAGCTTTTTTAGAATTATTTTCACATTCTTGAGTACTAACTAGTGCTGAGAGATGCACCAATGTATGAGGTTTAATTTTTAGTTTATTAATTTCAACAAACATCTTTATGATTGAATCCTCTAATCTTGTATATAATTTTTGACAATTTTTTGGGAATTCTCTTCCAATGCTACCCCTATATCCAGTTAAAGCTATTCTTTTAAATTTTTCCATTTGTTATAATTTTTTTTTATCTTTATTATTCCTTTTAAAGAATTTAATATTTCTTTTATATTTGTATTACTTTCTCCTCTTATTCTATTTTTAAAATAAATTGGAAAAGATTTTATAATAAGTTTATTTACCAAAAAAACTCCCAATGACTCGCTTAAGTAAATAAATCCTTTATTTTGTGGCTTGTTTTTTAGTAACAAATTTAATGCTTTTTTATTATAAAATCTAAATCCATTTGTATAATCGTGAATATTTTTATCCAATAATACTCTTATAAGTTGGTTAGACAAAAAACTAAATATTCTTCGACTAAATGGCCAATTTACTATTTGACCCTCCGGATATCTAGAACCAAGTAAAACATCACAATTTTCAGATTTAAATAATTTTATACCTTTATTTAAATCTTCAACTGAATGAGAAAAATCGCAGTCCATCTCAACAAATATTTCAATATCTTTTTCTTTAGAATTTAATAATTTGAAACCTTCCCAAATAGCACTACCTCTCCCATCTTTATAATCTCTTTTTAAAAGAATAATTTTTCTATCATTTTTATATTTATTAAATAAAAGTTCATAAGTATTGTCAGGACTATTATCGTCTACTACACATATAATTACATTTTCATTTATAGAAAGAATTTTATTTATTAAATTTATTATATTTTCAGATTCATTAAATGAAGGTAGACAAATTCCAATTTTATTCATTTAAGTTGTTTGCATTCAATAATTGCCTTTTTTAGAGCTTTAATAGATTTGTCTTTTATATTTTGATGACAACCTATCATAAAGCCGTATTTAAAAACATTATCTGCTACATTCAAATCAGTTCCAATTTTATAGTCAATATTTTTCATTACAGGATGATAAATTATATTTCCAGCAATTATTGATCGAGTTTCTATACCTTTGTGTTTAAAAATATTTAAAATTTTTTTAAATTTTTTAAATGATTTTTTTTTATATAAAATTGGTAAATTCATCCATGAATGATTCCTATATTTTTTATTTTTCAAGTTATTTTTTAATTTATCTAAACCAATAATTTTAAAATCAGGGAAACTTAACAATATCTTAGATATTATATTAATTGTACTATCCCTTTTTTTCAGAAAAAAATCTAATTTTTTTAGTTGTTCAAGACCCATTGCAGCATTGATTTCGGTAGGTCTTACATTATAGCCTGTAGTTACAAATAAAAATTTTTTATCTAAATTTTTATTTGATTTTATAAAATGTGATTTATCCGATCTATTTCTAATCCAACCGTGAGCTCTAAAACTCCTCAAATCATCTACAAGCTTTTTATCATTTGTGCAAATTGCACCTCCTTCTATAGAACATATATGATGGGCAAAATAAAATGAAAAAGATCCTGCTAATCCAAAATTACCTATATGTTTTTTTTTATAAAAAGCTCCTAGACTTTCGCAACAATCTTCTAATAAAATTAAACTATATTTTTTGCAAAATCGAGTAGCCTTATCCATATTTGCAGCATTTCCTAGTACGTGAATTAAAAAAACAGCTCTTGTTTTTTTTGTGATTGCTTTTTCTGCTTTTTTAAAATCAATAGATAAATCATTATAATTTGAGTCCACAAATACTGGCTTTAAACCCAATTGAACTATAGGCCACAACGTTGTCGGCCAAGTAAGAGCAGGAACAATTATTTCATCACCTTTTTTTAAATATTTTTTTTTTCTTTGACCTCTTAGAAGACTTTCTATCATTAATAAATTTGCTGAAGACCCAGAATTAACCATTACCGAGTATTTAGATCCTGTCCAATTGGCAAATTTTTTTTCAAATTTTTCTACATATTTGCCCATAGTAAAAATACCAGAGTTTAATATTTTATTTACAGATTTTTTTTCTTTATCGTCGATGCTGTTAAATGTGAGAGGATATTTAAACAATTTATTTCTCCGTTTTTTAAGACTAATTTTTTTTTAAATATAGTTGAATTTTATAAAAATTTTTCACAATTATGTCTAATAAAATTAAAAATAGCAATATAAACAAAATTATCTTAAATAATGTGTTAATTACGCCTCCGAAAAAACCAAAAAGATAAATCAGCCTATACAATTCAGAAGAAATAGTCAGTGAAACTAAAACAAAATATTTAAATAACTTATTTTTTAAATTTAAAATTAGAGGAATGCAAAATAATAAAAAAATTAAACGATAATCATGGTTGCTACCTAATAAAAAAGTAGAAACAAATATTCCTCCTCCTCCTAAAAACATTTCTTCTTGATAATATTTATAATTGATCATCATCTTAAAAAAGAAAATTTTATAAAAAAATAATGAAAAAATAATTAAAATGAAATTTAAAATAAAATAGTTTGTTTCAAAACCAAAATGATTTTTTATATTAATAGTGATAGCTTGAGTCCCGTAACTTAAATCACCAGTTTGAAGAGTTTTTAAAAAAACATAATTCAATTCTTCAAAAGAAAAGAAAAAATAAATTATTCCCAATATAATAGCAAAAAATAATAAATTTAGATTTTTTCTAGTCAAAAGAGCTATGGCCATAAAAATTGGAAAAATTTTAAGTACAGTGCTTGAAATCAAAAATAATATTTTGATCCAATTTTTAGATATAAAAAATAAAAACACTATAAAAAGTATAAAAATTTCTGCATTACCTCTTTCAAGTAATAGCATGCTACAACCACTTAAATAAAAGTATATGAAAAAATATGATTTATATTTTTTTATAAAATAATAAAAAATAAAATTATATATGACAAAATTAATTATTATAAGATAATAAAAATTTAATTTACTTAAAAAATAAGAAGATAAAAGAATCCATATTCTTGGGTAGTTAAGTCTACAACCATTACTATCATTGTAAATAAATTCTAAATTAGAAAATTCGTTTACTAATCTTGACCAAGTAATAACGCAATATAAATCATGGAACTCAGTAAAAGTACCAATGGGTACAATAAAAAAATTCCAGAATTCATTTTTAAAAATTACATATAGTATCGTTAGTGAAATTATTAAAAACAAAAAATAGTTTTCTATTTTTAAAATATTTTTCATTTATCTATTTATATATCAATAATCAAAAACAATATTATATTAAAAAATATGCCTAATAGCATTTAATAAATTTTTTTTACATGTTACAGTTTTTGGAAAAAAAATTTTTTTACTTTTTTTAATTCCAATAAATTTTATTTTTGTTTTTTTAGCTGCAATATAATCAGTGAATTCATCTCCAATCATGTATGAATTTTTTATATCAATATTCAATTCTTTTATCGCTTTTAAAAACATTCCATTGTTGGGTTTTCTGCATAAACATTTTTTTTTATAAAATTTATTCTCATTTTTAAAACCCTTTTCTGGATGATGGGGGCAATAATAAATTCTATCTATATAAACTTTTTTTTTCCCAAGAAAAGCTGTTAAAATTTTTAAATCTGTTTGCAATTTTTTTTCAGTTATTACTCCCTTTGCTACAGCTGGTTGATTGGTTACTAGTATACATAAATATCCAGATTCATTTATAATTTTTAAAGCTTTTACAACATCAGGTAATATTTTTTTTGAATTTTGGTAATGTTTACTTTTGTCTAAATAATTTATTACCCCATCTTTATCTAAAAATATTGCTGGAATTTTTTTATCAATATTTCCTTTTTTATATTTTATATTATTTAAATCTTTCTTTACTTGTAATATTCTTTCAGGTGTACCTGCATCCTTAACGTACTCTCTTGTATTGTATGCAAAAATTTTTTTCTTGTTTTTATGTCTTTTTAAAAAATTTTTACTGAAGTCTTGGAATTTATTTTTTTTTATTATTTGTAAAGAATCATTGTTAACAACTTTAATACCCGACATACACAAATTGTTTATCAATATTTTATTATGTGGTTTAAAAAAAAATTTTTTTATACTTTGATCATTGTTCACATCTATACAATCACTATCATAAGGATGGTTATTTGGATGCACAAGTAAAGTGCAAATAGAATTTCTTTTTATATGGAAACTTATTAATTTTTTTAAATTAATATTAAAAATTAAATCTCCATCTATAATTAAAAAAAATTTATAATTTAGTTTTGTTAATTTTTTTAAACATCCTGCTGTTCCTAGAGGTTTTTTTTCTTCGAAAATTTGATATTTTTTATTTTTTAATTTTTTTTCTAAATATTTTTTTAATGATTCAAATTTTTCATTTGATAAAAAAATAATTTTTTTATTCAAATTGCTTACCTGTTTTAATTGGTAATCTATTATTCGTTTTTTATTAATTTCAATTTCTGGTTTAGACTTATTTTTTAATAGCTTTGAAACTCTCGTTCCTTTTCCACCAATTAAAATAACTATTGCATACATTTTTTAATTAACTTCTAAGAAAAATTAAAGATATTTTAGACATTTGTAAAAATTACGTGTTTTTTTATTTATATATACTTTTTCAATGTAAGGTTCATCATTTCTTATTTTTGACTTATTAATAATTATTTCAGAATTAATTTTATATTTTTTCATTAAGGATAAAGCTATTTCTTTTGGAGTTATAGAATGACCAGAAGCTATATTTTTTATATTAATTTTAAATTTTGGTATTTGAAATATATTTTCTACAATTATTTTGCAAAGATCGTCAATAAATATAAAATCTCGTTTTACACTTAGGTTTCCTAAAAATAAATTATTCTGTTTTTTCTTCTTTATTTTTTTTATTTGATTTAAGATCTCGGGTATAAGCATTTTATTATTTTGATTTTTTCCATATACTAAAAAAATTCTTAAAATAGTTAGTTTCCCCTTTTTAATTTTAGAAGATAAAAATTTTTCTATTTTTAATTTTGTTTTTCCCAATTTGTTATTTGGATTAGTTTTTGTTTTTAAATTGATTTTTTTACTTTTGTTATTTTTATATACTTTTCCAGAAGATAAAAATATCAAGTGTTTTGAATTTGTTTTACTAAATAATTGATATATTTTTTTTGAAATTTTTAATGAATTTTTTGTAAAATTTTTATTATTTACAATGTCAGAATGAGATGTAAGTCCAGCAGCATGTAAAATGACATCATAATGTTTATTTAATTTTTTAGGAAATTTTTTTTTATTTAAAAGATCGTATTTAAAATATTTATAATTTATAGATGATTTTTTTTTTCTTCTGCCTAGACCTTCTACATTAATTTTTTTTTTTAATAGATTTTTTACTAAATTTAATCCTATAAAACCTTCAGAACCACTAATTAAGACATCCATTAATAATAATTATTTTTTATAAAATCCCGCCAATAATTTAAAGTATCCAATAAAATATCATCTATATTTTTTTTATATTTCCAACTTGTTAATTTTTTGAATTTTTTTATATCACCTATCAGATAGTTTAATTCGGTAGGTCTAATTCTATTTTTTACTACTTTATATTTTATATTTTTATTATCTGAAAGTTTGATAAGTTTATTAATTATTTGCTTCATTGAATATACTATATCACTTCCAATTAGATATAGTTCACCAGATGAACCTTTTTCTATTGCAAGATAATACGCTTTAACCATATCCTCTACATGGGTAAAATTTCTAATAGCATTTAAATTACCAACCTCAATTGGTTTATTCTGTAATCCATATTCGATTTTAGCAATTTGATAAGCAAATGATGATATAGCGCCATTCACATCTCTTCTTGGCCCTTCATGATTGAAAGCTCTACACCTAACTATTTTTATTTTATATGATGCGAAATAACTTTGACAAATAGCATCTTGAGCAACCTTGCTAGCAGCATAATGGTTAACTGGAGCAACAAGGGTTTCTTCATTAATTGGTAAATCTTTTTTCTTAACATCGCCAAATTCTTCAGGAGTACAAGAAACAAGAATTTTCGAATTAATATTATATTTTCTTACACTTTCTAAAAGATTAATTGTTCCTAAAGCATTAACATTGAAATAGGCACTTGGCATGTTCCAAGATGGACTAACCCAACTTAAAGCCGCAAAATGATAAATATAGTCAGGTTTTATCTTATTTATTATAACATCAATACTTACACGATCAGTTACATCACCCTCAATGAAATCAACTTTATTAAGCAAATGTTTAATATTTCTTTTCTGAGCATTTATTTTAATCAATCCATAAATTTTATATTTTTTTTTTGATAATAGGTAATCTATCATGTGACTACCAACGAAACCATTAGCTCCAGTTACAAGTATCTTTTTATTTTTTTTCATCTTCAAAATTATATTTTTTTTCTATTATATATCTCGGTCTTTTTTTTATATCCGGAACTATTCTTGCAATATATTCAGCCATTATACCTTGTGAAAAAAAAATTAAAGAAGAAACTAATAAAATTAACACAATAATAAAAAACTGATATTTAAAAACAAATAATTTTAGAAAAGTTAAAATTAAATACAATAAAAAAATTATTAATGAACCAAAAAATGCGATAGAAGATGCAACTGTAATATAATGCAGAGGTTTAGTGCTAAAAGAAAATATTCCATTTAAACCAACTTTTAATGAACCAGTGAATTTATTAAATTTAGTTATTCCTTTTGATCTGCTTTCTCTATCAAAATTTAAAACTTTTTGCTTAAATCCAATATAAGAATTAGCTCCTCTCAAAAAAAATTCTCTTTCTTCTAATTTTTCAATTTCTTTAACGACTCTTCTTGAAATTAATCTAAATTCTCCAACATTTCTTGGAATATTCGTATCACTCAATTTATAAATTAAAAAATATCCTATATCAGATATTATTTTTTTTATTATATTTTCACCTTTTTTTTTTGATCTTTTTGCAAGTATTGTTTCATAGCCTTCTTTTCTGTCTTCATACATTTGCTCAATTAGTTCTGGGGGATCCTGTAAATCCACATCTATTAGCACAACATTATCCATTGAAGAATTTTTTATACCAGCCAACAGTGCCGAAGGTTGACCAAACCTTCTTGAAAATTTAATCAGCTTTATGTTTGGATTTTTTTTTATTAAATCTAATATTTTATTTTCAGTGTCATCTTCCGATGGGTCTAAAACGAAAATTATTTCATATTTTACATTAATTTTATTTAAAACTAATAGAACTCTATCAGTAAATGGATTTATATTTTCACTTTCATTATAAACAGGAACTACAATTGACAAACTCATTATAAAATTTTTATATCAAACTTTTTATTATTTTCATTAATTCGACAATTTAATATATCATTTTTTTTATTTATGCTGTCAAAAATAAGTGAAATATAAATTTTTTTATATCTATCATCAATATCATATTCTAAATTTTTACATTTAGATAGTTTTTCTCTATCAATATTCCAAATAATCATACTTTTATTTTTTTTTTTAATAATTGATGGGAAAGAGTCTAGTTTTCCAATACCATAGTTAAACTCACTGTATTTATAAAAAGGAAGAAGCATCAATAAAATTAATATGAAATTATAAATAGGCTTAATAGAGTTTTTTGAAAAATTGCATATTATTAAAATAAAAAAAATTGGACTTAAAATAAAATATAATTTAATTGCAGACCAAAAATTTAATTTCAAAATTAAAAATAAAAAAAATAAAACAAAATAAATAAGAAAAATTCTAATAATTAAACTCAAACTATTATTATTC
>MDTG01029056.1_pt1 | contig 12622 bp, 13 predicted proteins | sample 811421 | NCBI WGS metagenome assembly MDTG01 (sample SAMN05326645, study PRJNA326480) | marine metagenome | isolation source: seawater | place: Pacific Ocean: South East | collected 2011 | reverse complement strand
TTCGGGGTGTAGCGTAGCCCGGTTATCGCGCCGCGTTTGGGACGCGGAGGTCGCAGGTTCGAATCCTGCCACCCCGACTATACAACTAAAGTTATTATAAAATCGAAAGAGGGCTTTAAACTATGTTTAAAACCCTCTTTTTTATAGGTTATTATAAGAAAATTATACAGACACTTTAACGCCTCTGTAAACTCCTTTATGTCTACTTGAACTATTGTTCTTACCGATTACGTTATCTGGGTTATATTTCACACCTCTATATGTAAGAATGTTACTTTTAGTTTTCATATATTCATTTTATAGGTTAAACATATGCAACGATTTTTTCGGATGCGTTCACTCCACCCGCGACTATATTATGTTCCCAGTCTACACGGGAATACTATAAAATTATGAAAAAATTATGTATTTCAAAAAAAAACACTATTGATTTTATGAATATCATAATAAATACCACTTATTTACCATAATAACATAAATTTTAAAATAGTTGTTATCTTAATTACACCTATTATTTTTCAACCAAAATAAGATTTGCAAAACAAAGATTATACACTAATATTGAGTAATTTTTTAATAATTTGAAGGAAAATTTATCTATACTTTTTATTAACTTTAACTTTTAAGTTCCTAATAATATTTAATCATATGAAAAAAATAATAATACTACTTATCACAATTGCATATATTGGTTGTGATCAAACTAATCAAAATGCTGGATTTGTTCTTAATGATGATGAAAAATCAGAAATTGTTACCACTCTAGCTGATTCATATCTAGCAGGAAATTTTGATCTTGCGAGAGATTACTTTACACCAGATGGTATACATTTCTTTAATGATCTAGAATTTGATGTTGACGGGATTATTGATGGGTATAACTCTCATTCTTTAATTTTTAATGATATTAGACATAACGACAGAGAAGTATATACCGGATATTTTAATGATGGAGCAGTTGAAACTTTTCATGATTTTAACTGGTCTGCTACCTCAATTATAACAGGAAAAGAGTATAATTATCCATGTCATTGTAGGTGGATTTGGGAAGAAGATAAGATAGCTAGTACTGTATGTTACGTAGATCCTTCAGCTATTTTTGAAGAAGCTTCAATATATGCTGAAAGCCAAAACTAGAAATACATTATTAAATAAGTGATTTCTCGGGATGTGGCGCAGCTAGGTAGCGCACACGCATGGGGTGCGTGGGGTCGCAGGTTCAAATCCTGTCATCCCGACATTTTTATATTTAACATATCATATAAATGGATATTAAAAAATTAATTTCAAAGAAAAAGCCTTTCTATCCTATTTCAAAAAAACTCAAGAATTTTTTGAATCAACATGATAGGTGGATAGACAATGTTATCTCTTATGAAGATTTATTAAGATATTCAGACTCGATCAATATTTACGATAAAAACAACAAAGATACCCTTTGGGTAAGACTAATTTATAAGGAAAATGAAAGAGGTGAAATTGACAAAAATCTAAAAATAATATATACCTTACTTCACTCTGATGGTAATCCCTCGTCAATTCCATACTTAAATATTGATTCAGTTGACTATTGTACTTTTGGGAACTCAAAGCCTTTTAGAGTAAAGATTAGAAATATTGTAAATGATAATTTCACATATTTTTATGTAAAGAAAACAGATGCTTCTAGAGTCTACGGTATTGAATTCGAACATATGTTGTCACCAAGAAATCTGAATTTCTTGGTAAATGATTCATCTTTGATTGAAGAACATATTGCTGGTATACCAGGAGATATTTTTATAAAAGATTACTTGCCAAAATGTTCTGAATATCAAAAGTCACAAATTGCCAAAGAATATGTTAAATTCAATGAAAGATGTATGATCCGACTTCTTGGAGACATGAGATCATATAACTATGTTGTGATTCCAATACATGATTTTGATCAGGTAATATATAAGATAAGAGCGATTGATTTTGATCAACAATCTTTTGAAGGAAAGTTCTCAGTGTACAGACCTCAATTTTTTAAAGAGAATGAGGCAATGATGAATTTAGTTAGAAATAAATTAAAAACAGACTCAATTATACAATATAAAATTGAAGAAAGGTCAACAATTTCCAGAAGGTTGATTATATCAGAAAATAGGATGAAACTTCTAATTGAGATAATGAAGAGTGATAAAATAAGCACAAAAGATAATATTGATAATTTAAAAAAAGAGATATTTAAGTTTACAAATGAGGATTCATTCAAAGAATCAAAATCAATGGGAGAGTTGATGGAAAAAACTTTAGACTATTTGAAAAGAAATTATCAAAATGTAAGTTTAATTGACTTGATTTAAAAAAAGCTTTATCGAGTGATTTATTTAGTTTAAATTAGAAAGAAAAAAAAGAAAAATGAAAAAATTAGCTATAATATTATGTTTAGTTTTTTTGGGAATTAGTCTTTCATGTGCTCAATCAGAAAATCCACCTAAAATTCAGTTAGGAAATGACTCTACTGTATTTCTTCAGAAAATTGTTGATGGAATTGATATTCCTTGGGGAATCGCATTTATAAACAATGAGGAGTTTTTAGTAACAGATAGGAAAGGAGTATTATACCATGTGATTAATGGAGAGAAAAATTTAATTAAAGGGTTACCTAAAATTGTGGTCAAGAATCAAGGTGGTCTTCTTGATGTAAAAGTTGATAAAGATTTTGAAATTAATAAAAATATATATTTTACTGCTAGTATAAGTTCAAGTGGAAATAATAATGATAACACTGCGTTATTTAAAGCTAAATACGAAAATTATAGTTTATCAAATTTACAATTACTATACAAAGCAGACCCAGATACAGAGCAGACTAGACATTATGGAGGATCTATTTTATTGGATAAAAATCATATATATTTTGCTGTTGGGGATAGAGCTGGTAGAGATATTTTTCCACAAGATTTGACTAAGGATGGTGGAAAACTATATAGGCTATATTTAGATGGATCAATTCCTGATGATAATCCATTTGTAGATATAGATGGAGCGATTAGTGCAATTTGGAGTTATGGTCATAGGAACCCTCAAGGAATTATTTCTGGAGGTCCAGGGATTATTATCATGCATGAACATGGTCCTAGGGGTGGAGATGAGATTAATATAATCCAAGAACGAGATAGCATAAGAAAGGAACCTTTATTGTCAAGAAATTATGGCTGGCCAATTGTTTCATTTGGGATTAATTATAATGGAACAAAATTTACGAACATAACTTCATCTGATGAGACTGAACCTCCATTATATTTTTGGACACCATCTATTGCTCCATCTGGTATGATTATGTTAAAATCCAACAAATATCCTAATTGGAATGGAAATCTTTTCATCGGTTCATTAAAGTTTAGATATTTAGAAAGAATTGAATTAATTGGAACAAATGTGATTAAGCGAGAAAAACTTTTTGATAGAGTTGGAAGAGTAAGACAGGTAGTAGAAAGTCCGGATGGCTATATCTACATAGGGGTAGAGAATAAGGGTATATTTAAATTAATACCTTCCATAGTAAATATTCCAAAAGAAATGCCTGAATAATGAAAAAAGTTTTTATTAAACTTAGAGCATTAACTGGCAAGTCATTTTACAAATACTTTTTAATTTTTTTAGCCTTTTTCATATGGATGACATTTCTTGATACAAACTCACTGCAAATCCATGGTGAACTAAATGAAGAGATAAAAAAACTTAAGAAAAAGAAAGCTGCCTTAAATGATGAAATTGATATGGATCAGCGACTTATCGAAAAACTAAGCAATATTGACAGCTTAGAACACTACGGTAGAGAAAATTATAATTTAAAAAAAGAAGATGAAGACATATATATTATTGAGTATAGAAATAATGATGAATAACAAATGGGAAAGATAATATCAATAGTTAATCAAAAAGGAGGTGTTGGCAAAACAACAACTTCTGTGAACCTTAGCGCATCATTAGGAATACTCGAACAAAAAGTTTTGTTAATTGATGCAGATCCACAGGCAAATGCAACATCAGGACTAGGATTTGATCCAAATAATAAAGATGTATCCCTATACCAGCTAATGACAAAATCTCTTGATATTTCTAAAGTTATTAAAAAAACTGAATCTCCTAATTTAGATTTAATTCAATCTAGTATTGATTTAGTTGGTGCAGAAATTGAATTGGTTGATCAAAATCGTAGAGAGTATAAATTAAAAGAAAACATTAGTAAAATAAAAAGCTTGTATGATTTCATTTTAATTGATTGCGCACCCTCTTTAGGTTTAATAACACTTAATGCACTGACTTCTTCTAATTCCGTAATTATTCCTATTCAATGCGAGTATTTCGCATTAGAAGGATTAGGTAAATTATTAAATACAATAAAAAGTGTTCAAAAAATTCATAATAATAATCTAGATATCGAGGGAATTTTATTAACAATGTTTGATTCAAGACTAAGGCTTTCTAATCAAGTTGTTGAAGAAGTAAAAAAACATTTTGGTGATATTGTCTTTAATACGATAATTCAAAGAAATATAAAATTAGGAGAAGCACCAGGATTTGGAAAAGATATTATAACTTACGATGTAACCTCAAAAGGCACAAAGAACTATCTTTCTTTAGCTAACGAGGTTATCAAAAAAAATACCCATGCCAAATAAAAAGCAAAAAAAGGTTCTAGGAAGAGGTTTAGATGCCCTTTTAGGTAAATCGGATGATTTAGATAGTTTAAGTATCAAAAGCGAAACTAAAAGTTCATTGGAAATTCCAATAAATGAAATTAGGATAAATCCAAATCAACCAAGATCTAATTTTGACAAAAATGAAATTGACAGTCTTGCAAAATCAATCAATGAGCTGGGAATAATTCAACCAATCACAGTAAGAAAAATTAATTCAGAGAATTTCGAGATAATATCTGGTGAAAGAAGATATCGAGCTTCAAAAAAAATCGGATTGGATTCAATACCATGTTATGTAAAAGGAGTTGATAATCAAACTGATTTATTAAAAATGTCATTAGTAGAAAATGTTCAGAGGGTTGATTTAGATCCAATAGAAATTGGCTTGACATATGAAAGATTGATAAATGAGTATAAACTTGATACAGATAAATTATCAGTCTTAGTAGGAAAAGATAGATCAACAATATTAAATTATATAAGACTTTTAAAACTTGATCCAATTATTCAATCAGGAATTAGAGATGGCTTTCTTTCAATGGGACACGGAAGAGCATTAATCAACATTGATGATGAAAAGATACAAGTTAAAATTTACAAGCAAATAATTTCATCTAAACTTTCAGTTAGACAAACAGAAAATTTAGTAAAAGGTATAAAAAGAAAAGGTTCAATTAATAGTTCAGATGTATCAAAAATTTATATTGATGCTACAAACAAATTTGAAAAAATATTTGGCTCAAAAGTCAGACTGAAAGAAAACTCTCAAGGCAAGGTATCGCTTTCAACAAGCTTTAAGAACATAAATGAATTATATGAGATTCTAAAAAAATTATCCAATTGAGAAACTTAATATTATTTATTGTTCTATGTTTTTCAATCAATTTATTCTCACAAACTGAAATTGATTCAATTTACATTAGTCCAAAAAAATTAAAATTAGTTAATGACCCATTAACTCCCTCAAAAGCAGCTTTTTATTCCTCAGTCATCCCAGGCTTAGGTCAAATATATACAAGAAGGTATTGGATGGTACCAATAATATATGGAGGATTAGGTGCATCTATGTATTATTTTGATTATAATAAGAGAGAAATGAACAAATACAGAACTGCGTATAAAAGAAGATTATCTGGATATTTTGATGATGAGTATATTGACATAATACCAGAAAATGATAAATTATTGGAAGGGATGCGATTTCACAGAAGGTATAAAGATTTTTCATTTATGTTTTTAGTAGGAACATATATCTTAAATATTATTGATGCTAATGTTGGAGCACATTTACTTCAATTTAATGTCAGTGAGGACCTATCTTTCAAACCATATATCGAGAATAGTTTTTTGAATCTTTCACAGAGTGCTGGTTTAAGATTAAATATTAATTTAGATTGATATGAGTTTAAATGAATGGTTATTTTTTTTTCTAGGCTTTAATATTATAATATTTGGAGGGTCTCAAAAATTATTCTATTTGGCTGGAATTAAAAGGTGGAAATCCATTATTCCAGTATATAATATTTTACTTCACCTTAAAATAATTAAAAGACCATGGTGGTGGGTCCTCCTTGTGTTTATTCCTGTGATTAATCTAATGATGATACCTGTAATATGGGTTGAGTTTATAAAAAGATTTAATCATAATTTTAAGCTTGATAGAATATTAGTTATAGTTACTCTTGGTTTCTATATTTACTATGTAAGCTACTATAGTAAACGAACAAAATACCTAAAAGAAGTTTCTTTTTCAAATTTTGAAAGATCAATAGGTTCAATAATTTTTGCAGTTGTAATTGCTACGATTGTGCATAATTATATTTTACAACCATTTGTTATCCCAACCGGATCATTAGAGAAGACATTAAAAGTTGGAGATTTTTTATTTGTTAGTAAATTGCATTATGGAGCTAGAGTACCTTCAACTCTAATCTCCTTCCCGATGGTGCACGATACTATACCAATTATTAAATCTAGATCTTATCTTAAAAAACCTCAGTTACCATACATTAGAATTCCAGGATTTCAGGAAATAAAAAATAATGATATTGTTGTATTTAATTGGCCTGCTGATACTGTAAGAAAATTTTTTGTTAGAGAAAAAGGAGTCATTAAACCAAGAGATAAGAAATCTAATTATGTTAAAAGAGCTATTGGGCTTCCTGGGGATTCACTGAAGATAGTTGATGGAGTAGTCTACATTAATGGTAAGAAAAATTCACTTCCTTACAGAGCTAAACCTCTATTTTCTTATAAAGTAATATCCTCAAAAGGAGTATCGTCAAATAAATTAATAAACCTTGAAATTAACGGTTTTATAAGAAAGTTTATCATAAGTAATTTATCTCAATTGACTTACAATGAAATATCTGAGTATGTTTTAAGAATATCAAATACTAATGATAATGAATATCTAATTTATACATTAGACAAAGGGATACCAATTAATTTAGTTAGAGAACTTAATTTAGATATTAGAGAGATAATTGAAAATGAAAAAGAGATTAGCCTCACATATGAAGATGCGATTAAAATTAGCAATTCAAATCAGTTTGATACTATTTACAGAAAAGTAGAAAATACAGAAGTAAAAAATTCAATTTTTTTTCCAAATAATAAAAGGTACTATTGGAATAATGATCAATTTGGACCTATATATATCCCTAAGACTGGAGATAAAATTAGTATAAACTTAAATGTTCTTCCACTTTATAAAAAAATTATAACTGACTATGAGCATAATGACTTACAGATTATAAATGATGAAATTTTAATAAATGGTGAAGTTGTTGATGAATACACATTTAGGCAGGACTACTTTTGGATGATGGGAGATAATAGATATAACTCTGAGGATTCAAGAGTATGGGGATATGTTCCATTTGATCATGTATTAGGTAAACCAGTATTTATTTGGATGAGTATTGATGGATTGTTCAATGGAATAAAAAACTGGAAATTCAGATGGAATAGATTTTTTACAACAATTGGCTTTGAGGGAGAACCAAGGTCATATCTACCCCATTTTTTGTTTTTAATTTTTGCATGGCAATTTTATATTTTTATCAAAAGAAGGAGAGAGAAAAGTTAATCTTTACTTGAATTCTTAAAAAGAAAATCCTTTTCGTTTTTTGATAAACTCTCATATCCTGATTTACTGATTTTATCAAGGATTATATCAATTTTCTTTTGATTGCTATGTTTTACTTTAGATTTTAATTTAAACCCTTTCATCATATCTAATAAAATATCAAAAATTGATGACCTTTGATTATAATTATTGGCATAATATAGCCCAAATAAAGCTCCTCCTAAATGAGCGATATTTCCACCTGCATTACTGAATGGAATCTGTATTAAACTTAAAATAACATAAAATAAACCCACATTTTTAAGTTTAACATTAAATAAAATTAGATTAATACTAGTATTTGGAAAATATGAACATGCAAATATAAGAAGCGAATACACAGCTGCTGATGATCCAATTAATGGAGAAAAAGAATTTTCAAAGACTGGAAATATATTGTATGAGATAATAAAAAATAAACCACCTGAAATTGCTCCATAAAAATAAATTTCAATAAATTTTTTATTGTTTAAAAATGACAAAAAATAGTCTGAAACAAGATAAAGAATCAGCATATTCCAAAATATATGAAAGAAATCTACATGGAAAAAAGAATAAGTAACAATGGACCATGGGCTTTTTATTATTTGATCAAGGTTTGGATGTAGATCAAAATACTTAATGACGTTTAGCTGATCAAGATTAAACAAGAAAAGAAAAGTGTTGGAAATAAGTGGCAATAAAAAAACTATAATGTTTACAATTATAATTTTTTTAAAAATTGGCTGATTAATAAAATATTTATAACCTAATTCCATCTTTTATTATTGAACTGATTTTTTTTCCAATACCACATCATTATAAATCCAGTAATAGCACCTCCAATATGGGCAAAATGAGCTATAGGACCAACAGAATATGAAGTAAATCCAAAAAATAAATCAAATAAAATTAAAAGAGGAACTAAATATTTAGCTCTTATTGGTATTGGTGGAAATAATAACATTAGCTGCACATTTGGGAATAACATTGCAAAACCAACAAGTATTCCATACAGAGCGCCAGAAGCTCCAACCATTACTGCCTTAAACGACTGAATGCTAGAATACAGTCTTTCTTCACCAACTGATTGAATTATGGAAGTATTTAATCTTCCGCTTTCAAAAAAACTATCAATGGCCATTTTAGATACCCCATTATCAGTTAATAATTGTTTTACAGAAATTACATCATAGTGGTAAACGAGAGTTTGAACTAGTACTGCACCAAAACCTGCAGATAAATAAAAAAATACAAATTTTTGTTTACCCCACATTTGCTCAAGAGGTGTACCAAACATCCAAAGTCCAAACATATTAAATAATATGTGTGTAGCGTCTCCATGCATAAACATGTGCGTGATAGGTTGCCACAGAATAAAATCTGGATTTGTAGGATAATGCATTGCAAATAAATCATACATTAATTGACCAAATACAATTGATGCAATAAAAAAAATTACATTTATAATTATTAGATGTTTTACAATTTCACTGACTCTACCCATTAAAATTTGTTTTCAATATCGTTTTTACTTAAAGTAATAAATATTTGTTTATTGTAAGGAGATAAATTTGGTTCTTTGCAAGAGAAAAGTTGATTAACTAAAAATTCTTGCTCTTCAGAGCTTAATTTTTCACCTGTTTTAATCGAGGAACTTGTTGAAAGTTTTTTTGCAAAAAAATCTGAATAACTTAGGCTATCAATATCATTATAGTCAATTTCATCATTGAATATACTCAAGATTATCTCCTCAATTGAATCACTACTTAATTGAATAGGGATTGATGATATAATTAGTGAGGACTTAGATAATTTAAACCTAAATCCTAATAATTTAAATTCTGTTTCAATCTTATCAAAAAATATTAATTGATCTTTATTCAATATAATCTCTAATGGAAAAAGTAATTTCTGTGAATCTTTTGAGGTTTCAAAAATTGATTTTAAAAAACTTTCATATAATATTCTTTGATGAGCTAAATTTTGATTAATAATTATCAGTGATGAAGTTGTTGCTGAGACGATAAACTTATCAAATATTTGAAATAATTTTACAAATTTATAATTATCAACATTAAAATTTAAATCATTATTAATTGAGGGTTCCTCAATAAATTTATTTTCAATTTTATCAAGATTAGAAATTTTGAAAGGATTAAACTCTAAATTTAAATCAATTTTAGGACTCTTTGGATAAGACTTGATCTGTTTATAAGATAGCTCCATTGAAGGGTCTTTCTCAAAATCAAGAACTGGACTAACTTGATAAATCCCGAGACAATGCTTAACTGATGAATTTATAATTGAATAAAGATTTTGATCATCATCAAATTTAATTTCTGTTTTGTTTGGATGTACATTCACATCTATATTTTTAGGGTCAATATCTATGAATAAAAAGTATCCAGGGAAAAAACCATCAGGGAGTATACCTTCATATGACTTATAAATTGAATGATTAATAAATTGACTTTTAATAGATCTATTATTTACAAAAATATATTGATTTGATCTAGATTTTCTTGCAAATTCAGGTTTTAAAATGAACCCATGAAGATTAGCTATCTGAGTATTTTCATTGATAGGAATTAAATTTTCACGAATTTTTTCACCAAAAATCGATGTAATTCTTTTTTTTATAGAATCTTCTTTTAGATAGAAAATTTCTTCATCATTATTTATAAAGCTAAATTCTATTTTATTGTGAGATATAGCAATTTTTTGAAAAACATCAATAATATGCCTAAACTCAACAAAATCAGATTTTAAGAAATTTCTTCTGGCAGGTACATTAAAAAAAATATTTTTAACTTTAATTGAAGTTCCTTTTTTAAAACTTACATATTCCTCTTTTTTAATTTTACCACCATTAATCTCTATTAAATATCCATCATTATGGTCCTCTTTTGATGAAATCATTTCAATCATAGATATTGAGGATATTGCAGCAAGAGCTTCTCCTCTAAATCCCATTGAATTTATTGAAAATACATCATCAATTTTATTGATTTTAGATGTAGCATGCTTTAGGAAAGATGAATGCATATCATTAATAGACATTCCATCACCATCATCAATTACTTGAATTAAGTTTTTACCTGCATTTTTTACAACAACTTTAATTTTTGATGAATTAGCATCTATAGAATTTTCCAATAATTCCTTCAAAACGGATGATGGTCTTTGGACAACCTCACCAGCAGCAATTTTATTAGATACTTCTATTGGTAAAATTTTAACTATGTCTGGCATTAATTAATGTAGAAAATTGTTAAATCAAAATCAATGATGTACAAAAATACCAAAATTAAAAAGACAATTATAAGTAATAATGTAAGATTAATACCTCTATTTCTTCGATTCCTCATCTTGTCTCTTTGATTGTTCCAATTCATTCCCATATCAATTGAATTATATTGATCCCTATACTTAGATATTTTGGATTCAAAATTAAATGAGCTATCCTCTTTACCTTTGAAAAATCTTGGTGTGTAATTAAACCTTCTGTTTTTATTTAACTTGAACAATTTATTACTAATTAGTATTTATTGAGATCATTTTTAGTGCAGCCAAAGCAGAGTCCTCTCCCTTGTTACCATTCTTACCTCCACTTCTATCAATTGACTGTTCTATATTATTATCAGTTGTTATACAAAGTATTATTGGTTTATCAGATAAAATATTTAGATCCTTAACCCCGTTAACAACAGCAGAAGATATAAATTTAAAATGTTTTGTTTCACCTTTGATAATACAACCAATTGTGATAATTGCGTGATAATCTTTTTTAATTAATTCTTTTGCAGCGAAAATTAATTCGAAGCTTCCAGGCACATAGGTTTTTTTAATATTTTTTTCTAAAATTCCAAATTCTAAAAGTTTTGAAAATGCTCCATTATATAGTCTTTCAGTTATTTCTTCATGCCATTCAGAAATTACAATTGCAATTTTAATGACCTTGGGGTTTTTGATTTTAATAGATCTAATTTTATTATTAGCAGACTTAGAAAACATGTTAATTTTTTAAATTTTCAATTCTTCCTAGTTGCACCTCTACTAAACTTGACTCAAATGAGTCAGGGAATTCATCCTTTATTCTATTTAAAAAATCAATTGAAGAATTAAATCTCCCAATTTTAGATCCAATTAATGCAGCTTTAAATAAATATTTTGGAGTGGTGTAAATATTTTGATTATGTTCAAAGGCTCTTTTGTAATAGTCAAAAGCCTCTTCAGGTTGATTTAATTCTGAAAAACAGTCACCAATGGTACCTAATGAAATTGACTTTAATAAAATATCATTAGATTTAAATTTATCTAAATAAATAATTGCATTATTATAATCTTTAAGATTTAAATATGTCATTCCAATTGAGTAATTAGCAATATTTGAAGCTTTTGTTCCAGAGTATTCTTCTACTATGTCTAGAAAACCATACTTTCCTTCTCCACCATTTAAAGCAAGGTTAAATAATGAATCTGAATCATTTGAAACAAGGGCTAATTCAAAAAAATATTGTGCCTGGCTAAGCTCACTAGTTGCCTCTCTTTCTTTTGGTTGGACTATTAACCTTTCATAACCAATATAAGACAAAACTGAAATTGATACAATAGCTATAATAGCAATTATAGACTTTTGATTTTTTAAAATCCATTTCTCAGATTTATTTGCAGTTGAATCCAGAGACTCAAAAACTTCTGCAGTTTGACTATTATCTTGGTTTTTATTATTATTTCTTTTATTCTGTTTATAACCCCTTCTATTAAATGTTGCCATAATATTTTTTTGAAACCCAAAATTAATGTTTTATTTTGAATACTTATTATGTTTTTA
>MDTG01107820.1_pt1 | contig 12623 bp, 9 predicted proteins | sample 811421 | NCBI WGS metagenome assembly MDTG01 (sample SAMN05326645, study PRJNA326480) | marine metagenome | isolation source: seawater | place: Pacific Ocean: South East | collected 2011 | reverse complement strand
CCATTCATATATACAAAGTGAAATTAATATGCTGATGAAAGTCGCTGAAAAATTCAACTTCAACATCAATACATTTACCCATATATTGGAAGGCTATAAATTAGCAGACAAAATGAAAGCACATGGTGCGGGGGCTTCAACATTTAGTGATTGGTGGGCTTACAAATATGAAGTGAATGATGCCATACCATACAACGCTGCAATTCTAAATAATACTGGAGTTTTAACCGCTATCAATAGTGATGATGCTGAAATGTCAAGACGCTTAAATCAAGAAGCTGCAAAAGCGGTTAAATATGGAGGTGCCTCAGAAGAAGATGCATGGAAAATGGTGACGCTAAATCCAGCAAAGCTTCTGCGTATTGATGACAAAGTGGGAAGCATTAAAATTGGTAAGGATGCTGATTTAGTGCTTTGGAACGACCACCCCCTATCAGTTTATGCGAAAGCAGAAAAGACATTGATTGAAGGGGCTACTTATTTTGATGTTGAAGGCGACCAACAACACAGAGCGGCAATAAAAAAAGAGCGAAATACATTAATTCAGATGCTCCTAGAGGCTAAAAACAAAGGCATGAAAACTCAACCTGTAAAGGTCAACAAAAAGAAAGACATGCATTGTGACACCCTAGATAACAACGAAATTTAATAATGAGTCATGAAAACATTAGCAATAAATATAACAATACTTTTAAGTGTATGTATGCTGTATGCACAACAAACCCCTGCACCAGCACAACAAGACCGAATCGCTATTAATGGTGCCAAAGCACACCTTGGTAACGGAGCAGTAATTGAAAATAGTTTGATTATTTTCGAAAACGGAATTATTGAATATGTAGGCGCCATGGACGCCTCCTTAGATCGCTCTGGAATAGAAATAATTGATGCGAAAGGTCAAAACGTATATCCTGGTTTTATCATTCCAAATTCTACCTTGGGATTGGTTGAAATTGATGCCGTAAGAGCCTCCGATGATGTTTCTGAGATTGGCATGTGGAATCCACACATTAGGAGTTTAATTGCCTACAATACAGAATCAAGAGTGGTGGAAAGCATGCGTCCCAACGGGGTTTTAATTGGTCAAATTACTCCTAGAGGAGGTGTTTTGTCAGGAAAATCCTCAGTGGTTCAATTTGATGCATGGAATTGGGAAGACGCCGTTATCAAATCCGATGGTGGTATGCATATGAATTGGCCTGAAGTATTTGCTTATGAACATCAACACAGAGGCGAAAATCCAGGCTTAAAAATTAATGAAGATTACAACAAGGAGGTTAAAGAAATTGAGACTTATTTTAAAAATGCAAAAGCACATAATACATTGGGGGAAACAGGGGTGCATTTGCCTTATGAAGCACTCAATGGATTGTTTTCAGGAACGACCAAATTGTTTATTCATGTGAACGATGAAAAAGGCATTGTTGATGCAGTTAGTTTTGCAAAAGCACAAGAGGTGAAAGCCATCACAATCGTTGGGGCCTACGAAGCCTTTAAAGTGACAGAATTTTTAAATGAAAACAAAATTTCTGTGCTTTTGCAGCGTGTACATTTGCGTCCCAACAAATCGGATGAAGACTATGATTTGCCCTACAAACTAGCAAAATTATTGATTGAAGCTGGAATAACTGTGGCACTTGAAGCTAGTGGAGATATGGAGCGTATGAACTCCAGAAACCTCCCTTTTTATGCTGGTACAACCGTTGCTTATGGTTTGAGCAAAGCACAAGCCTTAAAATTGATCACATTGAATACCGCTAAAATTTTAGGTATAGATAAGCAATATGGCAGCTTAGAAGTTGGTAAAAGTGCAACCCTGTTTATCAGTACGGGTGACGCTTTAGACATGCGCAGCAATAATTTAACAAGAGCCTTCATAGACGGTCGGAATATCAGCTTGGAAAGCCATCAAACTAAACTTTGGAAACGGTATTCGGAAAAATATAAAACCCCTTAAAAGCAAGACATTTACCAGATTTAAAAAGAATTCTGTTTTTCTGGTACTAAATAAAATTACTTTTGTTTTATGTTTAAAAAAATAACCAGCTTACAAAATCCTATTATTAAACGTATTTTGCTGTTAAAGGACAAGGCTAAACGGCGTAATATTGAAGGAGTTTTTATCGTTGAAGGTCAGCAGGAGTTGGGTTTGGCAATCAAAGGGGGATATATTATTAAATCACTATTTTTTGAGCCTAATTTATTTAATGAAAGTCGAATCGATGATTGCATTAAGAATGGAACCGAGATCATTCAAATAACCTCCAAGGTTTATAAAAAAATAGCCTATCGTGGGAGTACTGAAGGAGTTGTCGGTATCGCTGAAAGCAAATCACACAAACTTGAAGATTTGAAATTAGAGTCCAAAAATCCATTAATTTTAGTTGCTGAAGCACCTGAAAAACCAGGAAATATTGGTGCATTGTTAAGAACAGCTGATGCTGCAAATGTAAATGCGGTCATTATTGCTAACCCAAGAACAGATCTCTACAATTCAAATGTGATTCGCTCCAGCGTTGGTGGAGTGTTTGCAGTTCAAATAGCCTTGGCTACATCGAAAGAGGTTATTAATTTTTTAAACGAAAAAAGTATTCCAATCTACAGCGCCGTACCACAAGAATCCGTACCATATATTGACATTGACTTTAGTAATGCCTCTGCCCTAGTGGTTGGGTCAGAAAACACTGGATTGTCAGAAATCTGGCTAAATTCAGCAACACAAACAATTCAAATTCCTATGTTAGGAAATTTAGACTCAATGAATGTTTCTGTTGCAGCCGGAATTTTGCTTTTCGAGGCCAAACGACAGCGTAAGTTTATGCGTTAGTTAGCAAGCTTTAAAACATTTTTGTAAAAATTCTGTAGCATGGTTGCCTGTTCCAAATGTTTGTTTTAGTTTTAGGGTATGACGGTTATTGATATCAAAAAAGAAAATGCTGCGATCGCTAAAGAATACAAAGAACTACTTAGCACAAGTTACAGACGCCTTAGCGCTACCGATAAAAAATTAATTCGTAAAGCATTTGATATTGCTGTTGATGGGCACAAAAATCAACGACGAAAATCCGGTGAAGCATATGTTTTCCATCCCATATCAGTTGCTAAAATTGTAGCATCAAAAATTGGATTAGATGGTACGTCAATTGCATCCGCTCTACTTCATGATGTTGTTGAAGATTCTCCTGACTATGATATTAAAGACATTGAAAAACTTTTTGGACAAACAGTGGCTCGTATTGTAAATGGTCTTACTAAAATATCAAGCTTAAAAAAAGACAAAGATATTTCTCTTCAAGCTGAGAATTTTAGAAAAATGTTATTAACGCTAAATGATGATGTTAGAGTTATAATTATAAAAATCGCTGATAGACTTCATAATATGCAAACAATATACTCTCTTAGAGAAGATAAACAATTAAAAATAGCTTCTGAAACATTGTATATTTATGCACCCTTAGCTCACAAAATTGGATTATATAATATTAAATCTGAATTGGAAGATTTAGCTCTGAAATATACTGAGCCTGATGTTTATAATTCGATATTATTCAAGATGAAAGAAAGTAGTGATGAGCAGGCCAAATACATAAAAAAAATTAGTGGTATTTTGGAAGAAGTCCTTAAAAAGGAAAAAATAAAATATGATATTAAGGGACGTCCAAAGTCAATTTTCTCTATAAGAAGAAAGATGCAACGCCAGGGAGTGTCTTTTGATGAAGTTTATGATAAATTTGCAGTAAGAATTATATATAAGTCTAGCTTAAGAAATGAAAAATTTATTGCTTGGAAAATCTATTCAATTGTTACCGATTTTTTTAGACCCAACCCTACTCGATTGAGGGATTGGATTTCTGCTCCTAAATCTACTGGATATGAAGCTTTACATATTACTGTAATGGGTCCTCAAGGGAGATGGGTTGAAGTCCAAATTAGGAGCGAAAGAATGAATGAAATTGCTGAAAAAGGATATGCGGCACACTACAAGTATAAAGAAGTTGACAGTAATAACGATGAGACTTTAGATAGTTGGATTAGCAAATTACAAGAGATTATGGATAATCCTGCAGGAAGTGCTATTGATTTTGTTGAAGAATTTAAACTTAATTTATATGCCAAAGAGATTTTTGTTTTCACACCAAATGGTGATTTAAAATCTTTACCAAAACAAGCAACTCCATTAGATTTCGCATTTAGTATCCACACAGAAATAGGATTAAAAACTAGAGGGGCCAAAGTAAACGGAAAATTAGTCCCTTTGAATCATAAGTTACATAGTGGTGACCAAGTAAGTATAATTACTTCAGAAAATGCAAAACCTACCGCAAACTGGCTAGATTATGCAACTACTGGTAGAGCTAGAAGTAAAATAAAATCCTCTTTGAGAGATGACAAGAAATTAATTGCTGAAGATGGTAAAGAAATTCTTAGGCGCAAACTTAAACAAATAAAAATTAATTTAGATGAACGTTCCATTAATGAACTTGTAAGCTACTTTAATCTTCAAACTAGTCTTGATTTATTTTACAGGATTGGGATAGGAAGTATTGATAATGGAATGCTAAAAAAATATGCGGCTTCAAGAAGTAATGTCTTAGTAAGCTTTTTTAAAAATAAAATCACTCGCAAAAAAAATGTAGATCCTGAAACTATAAATAATGACGAAATTACTTCAAAATATGACATGCTTGTTTTCGGAAAAGAACAAGAAAAACTTAACTATAAGTTATCTATTTGCTGTAATCCCATTCCGGGTGATAAAGTTTTCGGTTTTCTAACCATAAAAGATGGTATAAAAGTTCACAAAAAAACATGTGCAAATGCTTTGAGTTTACAATCTAATTATGCTTACAGAATAATTGATGCAAAATGGATTGATTCATCTCAACAAGTATTTAGAGCGGTAATTAAACTTACTGGAATTGATCAAAAAGGAATGGTTAGCGATATCACAAAACTAATCTCAGGAAATATGAATATCAATATAAGAAGTATAAAATTTGATACTGATAGTGGTACCTTTAATGGGGAAATAGCAATTGAGGTTAACAATAATAATTTTGTTACAAAATTGATGAACCGAATAAAAAAAATAAATGGAATAGAAAAAGTGTCTAGAGTTTAAAAAATAGTTAAATTTGAATTATTCGCATTATGAAATCAAATACTACAAATACTGACCAAGAAATTGTAAAAAAAGTTTTTACGAAATACCTTGAAAAAAACAACCAGCGTAAAACTCCTGAACGCTTTGCTATTTTAAATGAAATTTACCAGAGTGATGATCATTTTGATATAGAATCATTGTACATCAAAATGAAAAATAAAAAATATAGAGTTTCTAGAGCAACATTATATAATACAATTGAGTTGTTATTAGACTGTGGTTTAGCAAGAAGACATCAATTTGGACTCAACCAAGCACAATATGAAAAATCATACTTTGATAAACAACATGATCATGTTATCTTGACAGATACCGGAGAAGTGATTGAGTTTTGTGATCCGAGAATACAAAATATTAAGAAAAATATCGAAGAAATTTTTGATATCAACATTGAAAACCATTCACTTTACTTTTATGGGACAAGAAAAAATAATGAAAATTAACCAACACTAGAATGGCTGTAGATTTACTACTGGGCCTCCAATGGGGCGATGAGGGAAAAGGTAAAATTGTTGATGTACTGACTTCAAACTACGATATCATAGCACGTTTTCAAGGTGGCCCTAATGCGGGTCACACCCTTGTTTTTAATGGGACGAAGCATGTATTGCACACCATTCCATCTGGAATTTTTCATGAAGATGCTAGAAACCTTGTTGGAAATGGCGTTGTTATTGACCCCGTCATATTTAAAAGAGAATTAGACAAATTAGATAGCCAAGGGGTTGACTTCAAGAAATCCTTAATCATTTCCAGAAAAGCACACTTGATTCTTCCAACTCACCGTTTGTTAGACGCTGCATCTGAAGCTTCTAAAGGTAAAGCTAAAATAGGTTCTACACTCAAAGGAATTGGACCAACATACATGGATAAAACAGGGCGTAATGGTATTCGTGTTGGCGATTTAGAAATGGAAAATTGGAAGAAAAAATACCGCAATCTTGCCAATAAGCATCAATTGATGATAAGCTTCTACGGTGTCGACCTACAATACGACTTAGAAGAACTTGAATCTGAATTTTTTGAGGCTGTGAAAATATTAAAATCATTGGAGTTTATTGATTCAGAAGAATATTTACACCAAGCAGAGAAAGCTAATAAAAGTGTTCTTGCAGAAGGCGCACAAGGTTCTTTACTGGATATTGATTTTGGAACCTACCCATTTGTAACATCCAGCAATACTACAGCAGCTGGTGCATGTACAGGATTGGGAATATCACCTGGGTCAGTTAAAGAAGTGTTTGGTATTTTTAAAGCTTACACCACCAGGGTTGGGTCTGGACCATTCCCTACTGAACTCTTCGACGAAAATGGAGAAACAATGGCAAAGGTTGGGTGTGAATTTGGAGCTACAACTGGAAGACCGAGACGTTGTGGTTGGTTGGATTTAGTCGCTTTACGCTATGCCTGTCAAGTAAATGGCGTGACACAGCTTATGATGATGAAAGCAGACGTCCTTTCAGGATTTAAAACGTTGAAGATTTGTACATCATACAATTACAAAGGAAAAGAAATAAAACATCTACCTTTTAATATTGAGTCCAATAATGTTAAACCCATTTATAAGGACTTTAAAGGATGGTCGGAAGACTTAACCGCAATGGAAAAGGATTCAAGCCTACCTGTCAGTCTCATAAATTACATTGAGTTTTTGGAAAATGAGCTTAAAATTCCAATTAAGATTGTTTCTGTAGGACCGGATCGAAAACAAACAATTTTCAGATAAAAGGAAAGCATTCCATATTAAGTTTGAATATTGCTTATTTTTGTGACAATTCAAATATAATTTTTGTGCGTTTCACTTGTTTAAAATCAATAATTCTTTTTTTAGTGCCATTAGTATTATGTGCACAAGAACGTCAACAAATTGAGATTGAATACGCACCGTTCATGACCTTTAAACCATCAAAACCAGATGCGACGATTCTAACACGTGATAACTTAAATCAGGTTCACATTAAACATAAAGGCATCGAAATATGGTGTAATGAAGCCATCTACTACGGGAAACAAGATTTTATTGAAGCCTATGGGAACGTGAGAGTTAAACAAGGAGATAGTTTAAACATGACATCTAAATATATAGAGTACAGCGGCAAGACCCAATTGGCGTATGCTAGTGGAGATGTTGTTTTAATTGATCCAACTTCAAAATTATATACAGACATACTGTACTTTGACCGCATAAAGCAACAAGCCTTTTACAATCAAAAAGGGAAGGTAGTGAGAGACATTTCAGGAACCATTACCAGTACCATAGGACACTATTATATGGATTCTAAAAAATATCTGTTTACAAATAATGTAAAGCTAGTGAATCCAGAATATGATATAGAAAGTGATCGCCTTGATTTTTATACAGTTTCTGGCTTAGCTTTTTTATATGGCCCTACAACAATAACTAGTGATACAAGTATTATCTATTGCGAAAGGGGTTTTTATAACACTAATAACGATACTGGACATTTTGTAAAAAAATCTAAAATAGATTATGATGAACGGACCATCACTGGTGATAGTTTGTACTTTGATCGGAATCAAAAATTCGCCTCAGCATCTAATAATATCAGACTAATTGATACGCTAAATAATAGCATTATTAAAGGCCACTATGCCGAAGTATTTAGAGCCAAGGATTCGGTTTTTATTACCAAAAGAGCGATGGCAATCACTAAGCAAGAGAACGATTCTATTTTTATTCATAGCGACACACTAATGATCACTGGCCCCCCAGATCAACGTATTGTGCGGGCTTTCTACAATGCAAAAATGTATAAATCAGATTTGAGTGGGAAAGCAGACTCCATTCACATGAATCAAAAAACTGGATTAACACAGCTTATCAATTTTTATGACACGAAATCAGAAGATTTATTCTCCAAAAGAAAATATCCAATTTTGTGGCATCACGAGAATCAAATTACTGGGGATTCTATTCATTTAATTTCAAATTCAAAAACAGAAAATTTAGATTCCCTTAAGGTGATTGAAAATGCATTTGTGATTAGTAAAGATAGTCTCGGTGCTGGTTACAATCAAATTTCCGGTAAGAAACTCAACGGGTTTTTTAAAGAAAATAAACTCTACACGATTGATGTTATTAAAAATGTCGAAAGTATTTACTTCTTGAGAGATGCTGAAAATGAACTAGTGGGAATTGATAAGTCAAAATCAGGAAAAATGAGAATTTGGTTATCTGAAAATAAAATTGATGAGTTACGAAAAATAAACCAAATTGATGGAAAAACATACCCAGAAGATGAGTTTCCGGAAAATGAACGAATTCTCAAAGGTTTTATATGGCGCGAGGCGGAACGTCCCAGAAGCGTCAAAGATCTATTTTCAGAAGACCCCCCATTAGTATTACCTGTTATCAAGGGCTTGGAATCCCATTCCCAACAAGACGCCTTTTTTGATAAATCCCTTGAAAATCGGGTTAAAGCTTCTAGAAAACCTACAAAAAGTAAAAAAGAAAAAGTATCGAAAAATAAACCCACCCAAAAAATTCCTAGAAATCTTAATAGTGCAAAAAAAATTAAAAAAAAATTTGAATAAAGCGAACTTTTTAAAATACCAAGCACAAACAACTCCATTTCCTTTGGCAATGGAAATCTCACACGCTGAAGGTTGTTATATATATGATACAAATAATAAAGTCTATTTAGATTTTGTGGCTGGAATTTCTGCATGTAGCTTGGGACATCGCAATCCTAAAGTTATTGAAGCAATTCATCTACAATTAGAAAAATACATGCATGTTATGGTATATGGAGAGTACATCCAAACGCCTGCACTCGAGCTAACAAAACTACTTGCAAATTATTATCCTAAGGACATTGAGAAAACCTATTTGACAAACTCAGGCACTGAGGCGATTGATGGCGCATTAAAATTAGCACGGCGCTATACAGGGCGTTCAGAAATATTAGCCGCAGATAAAGCCTACCATGGTAATACCATGGGCGCCTTGAGTGTTATGGGATACGAAGAACGCAAACAACCGTTTCGTCCATTAATTCCAGATATTCGTTTTTTAAAGTTCAATTCTATAAAAGATTTATCAAAAATTACCATTAAAACAGCAGCTGTAATATTAGAAACCATACAAGGAGGAGCGGGCTTCATTGAACCCAAAAACGATTATTTAAATAAAGTTCAAAAACGCTGCAACGAAGTAGGTGCTTTGTTAATTTTAGATGAAATACAGCCTGGGATTGGAAGAACTGGAAAGTTTTTTGGGTTTGAAAATTACAATTGCATACCCGATATAATTGTAATTGGTAAGGGATTGGGAGGGGGTATGCCAATTGGTGCATTTTCATCATCAAGTCAGATAATGGATTCTTTATCACAAAACCCAAAATTGGGGCATATTACAACTTTTGGAGGACACCCGGTTATTGCCGCATCGGCATTAGCAACTGTAAAGGAGATTACGAGTTCAAAATACATGCAAAATACAATTGAGAAAGAAAGTTTTATAAGATCTAAATTAAAACATCGATTAATCAGTGAGATTAGAGGCAAAGGATTGATGCTATGCGCAATGACTAAACATTCAGATATAACTAATGAAGTAGTAACAAAAGCAATAAATAAAGGCTTGATCTTATTTTGGTTACTCTACGAACCAAAAGCTATTCGTATTACTCCACCTCTTACCATCTCTATGGAAGAGCTGTCCAAGGGATGTGATATAATTCTTGAATTACTTGATAATATTCTTGAAAAGTGTTAATTATTTTGTTGAAAAGATTCATTTCACAGAATAAAATCAAATATTAATAATTATATTTTTAGATTGTGAATAAAGTAAATTAAATGGATTTTAGCCCTTCAGAAGAAAGTCAAAGTTTTTCCCTTACAAAATTTGAGTCAATGCTAAGGACTAACAATGTCTTTTTCTTTGACTCTAATGAATTTGAAATTATTATCCACCACTATCTTGAAATCGGAAAAATATCGCTAGCAAAAAAAGCAATTAAGTTAGGTTTAGATCAGCACCCATCCTCTGTTAATTTAAAACTCTTTAAAGTTGAAATATTAATCTTTGAAAATAACTTGTCAGCAGCTGATAAATTATTATCCTCCCTTTTTAATTTAGAACCAAACAATCAAGAACTTTTTATACAAAAAGCCAACATTTATTCTAAAAAAGATCAGCATAATAAAGCTATTAAAGTTTTTAAAAAAGCGCTAAATATTTTTGATGATTCATCGGAAATACATTCATTAATTGGAATGGAATATCTATTTTTAGACAATTACGAAAATGCAAAAAAGCATTTCATGAAATGTATTGAATTTGATACAAAAGACTATTCATCACTTTATAACGTAATTTATTGCTTTGAATTTTTAAATCAAAATGAAAAAGCTATCAATTATTTGATTTGGTACCTTGATCAAAACCCTTATTGTGAAATAGCTTGGCATCAACTAGGTAAAAAATACTTGGAAAGTAAATTATTTAAAAAGGCTATAACCGCTTTTGACTTTGCCATCATCTCTGATGAAACTTTTATAGGTGCATATTTAGAAAAAGCTAAGGTACTTGAGCATCTTAATCGCTTTGAAGAAGCGATTGAAAATTATAAAATTTCCTTAGCAATTGAGGGGCCAAGTGCATTTACATTTTTAAAAATAGGTGTTTGCTACAGAAAAATGTTTCAAGATATAGAAGCTATTAAGTATTTTTTTAAATGTGTAAAAAATGACCCTGCTTTTGACAAAGGATGGATTGAATTAGCAAACTTTTATTTCTATAAAAAAAATTATGTAAAAGCTCAATTTTACATTGACAAGGCCATTAATATTGATGATGAAAATATTAATTATTGGCTTTTATACTCCAAAGTAAATACAATATTGAATAATTACGAAAAAGCTGAAAAAGGATATAAAAAATCACTCGACCTAGGCGATATGTCTATAGATACATGGGTTCAAAGAGGGGATATTTTAATTAAACTTGGAAAGCTCGAAGCTGCAAAAAATAACCTCATTCAGGCAAAAAAGTATCACTCTAAAAACGAAGAATTAGAATTTAGACTTGCAGGTATTTGTTTTGAATTAAAAGAGTCTGAATCTGGCTTTATACATCTACTACATGGCCTTCATATAAATGCCGAATATGTGTTTATAATAGAAGAATTGTTTCCCAAAATTTATAAAAGTCAAAAAGTTGTTAAATTTATCAGTAGCTACAAAAACTCTTCCAACTAACTTTGGTTATAAATACTTAATTGTATTTTAATATGAAACGTAATTTCTTAGACTATTTACTGCTTACCCTCAAAGGTATGCTTATGGGTGCAGCAGACATTGTTCCTGGTATTTCAGGCGGTACGATTGCACTCATTACAGGAATTTATGAAGAACTAATTTATAGTTTAAGTAATTTCAATCTTTCAATATTTAAAGATTTACAGAGTCAAGGTCTGAAAAAATTATGGGAAAGAATTAATGGAAATTTCTTACTATCAATTTTTTCAGGAATTCTTATTAGTATTTTGTTGTTTTCAAAACTCATATCAGTCCTATTAAAAAAAGAGCCTATTTTAATATGGTCCTTTTTTTTTGGGTTAGTAGTAGCTAGTGTTTTGTACGTTTTTAAAAAAATAGAACGCTTAAATACAGTTGCACTAATTGTTTTATTAGTGGGGGTGTTTATTGCCTATCAAATTACAAAACTAGAGATACTCATCAGTTCCGAAAGTTATCTGTATTTGTTTTTTTCTGGAGCAATTGCTATTTGTGCAATGATTCTTCCTGGTATTTCAGGTGCCTTTATTTTGGTGATTATGGGTACTTATTCAACTGTACTTCAATCTATTAACGATAAAGATTTTCTTAAAATAGCCACTTTTGGCTTTGGCGCTTTGATTGGAATCCTATATTTTTCAAAAATTTTAAAGTGGTTGTTTGTAAAGTACAAAGACTTAACCTTAGCCCTTCTGATAGGTTTTATGACGGGTGCTTTAGTGAAAATATGGCCGTGGAAAAAAGTATTGACTGAACGTATCAACTCCAAAGGAATCCCTGTGCCATTGAGAGAAGAATGTGTTTTACCTTATGAGTATGAGGGAGACCCGCAGTTATTTGATGCATTGAATTTAATGCTTATAGGATTTCTACTTATTTTTATTTTTAATTTTATAAGTTCAAAAACAAAATCTCTTGAATCCCCCTAAGCCCATAGAAACCAAGCGCTTATTAATCCTAAAAGGCATTGCTATGGGGGCTGCTAACAAAGTTCCCGGTGTTTCGGGGGGCATTGTCGCCTTTGTACTGGGCTTCTATGAACAATTTATCGAATCTTTGCAGAAATTTGACCGTCAAGGAATTTCACTTTTATTTTCAGGACAATTTAGTAGGTTTTTCAGACACATAAATGGCCGCTTTTTGGGTTTGATTTTTACTGGAATTATCATCAGTTATTTTAGTGTTTCAAAAGTTT
>MDTG01282325.1_pt1 | contig 12624 bp, 13 predicted proteins | sample 811421 | NCBI WGS metagenome assembly MDTG01 (sample SAMN05326645, study PRJNA326480) | marine metagenome | isolation source: seawater | place: Pacific Ocean: South East | collected 2011 | reverse complement strand
TTACGACATGGGGGCCTTCACATTCCCCTCAGGACCGGTAGAAGTTGATCGCGCGGTAGTAGAGAAATACCCGCGTGAATATGCCGCCCTTGCCTATCTGCTGGAAAAAAGTGGCTTCCCACTCAGTCGCGTATTTGCCACACGCGGCAGCGGACAGGAAAGCAAGATAAAGGAAGAAGGTAACGCCTGGCTGAACACTGACTAAGGCACGTAAGCGCCGATGCAGATAACCCAAGTGCCCCAAGATTGCCCCAGGTAGCCTGGATTAAAATTCTGCAGACAGAAAAAAGCCCCGTAGACGATTGATCTACGGGGCTTTTTATTGGAGGCTGAGGTCGGAATCGAACCGGCGTTCACGGATTTGCAATCCGGTGCATAACCACTCTGCTACTCAGCCTTGAAACTAAACAGGCCGTCAATAACGGCCCGTTGAAACTGGAGCGGGAAACGAGACTCGAACTCGCGACCCCGACCTTGGCAAGGTCGTGCTCTACCAACTGAGCTATTCCCGCTTGTCTTGGTGACGGGCGCCATTCTATATGACCAGCGCCCGGCGTCAACCCCTTGATTCAAAAAAGTTTTATTTCTTTTCAGCGGTCGGGCTCAGATGCGGCCAGGCAGCCATCAAATAATGCACCATCGACCACAATGTCAGCACTGCAGCCACGATCAACAGCAGATACCCGCCCAGCACCCAAAGCGTGAAATGTGGCGGATTGCCAAGCAGAATAACCAGTGCAGCCATTTGCGCCGCGGTTTTCCACTTGCCAAGATTGGAGACTGCCACGTGCGCCCTTGCGCCGATTTCTGCCATCCATTCACGTAAAGCGGACACCACGATCTCGCGGCCGATAATAATCGTCGCCGGCAGCGTCAGCCAGAGGTTGCCGTGCTCGGCGGCAAGCAGCACCAACGCCACCGCAACCAGGAGCTTGTCCGCTACCGGGTCGAGGAATGCGCCAAAGGGAGTGCTCTGCTCCCAGCGCCGCGCCAGATAACCATCCAGCCAATCGGTTACTGCAGCCACACTGAATACCGCACTGGCAGCCCAATAGCTCCAGGAAAACGGCAGATAAAACATCAGCACGAAAATCGGTATGAGGATGACGCGCAGCACAGTTAACAGATTAGGTATGTTCATCGGGACATCGGGGCCTTGATGTGAGCCGGCATTCTACTCGCTGTGCAATGAGGCATAAATCAACTCTGCAAGCTTTTTACTGATGCCGGGTGCCTTGGCGATTTCTTCGCTGCTGGCTCGGGTGAGTTCTTGCAGGCCGCCGAAATGATTGAGTAGCTCGCGGCGACGCTTCGGGCCAACACCCGCCACACCTTCGAGGGTCGAGGTGCGACGAGTTTTGCCACGCCGCGCGCGGTGGCCGGTAATGGCGAATCGGTGCGACTCATCGCGAATCTGTTGAATCAAATGCAGTGCAGGGGAATGGCCAGGCAAGGTAAATTCATGCGCAGCATCATTCAAATAAAGCGTTTCCAGCCCCGGCTTACGAGTGGTGCCTTTGGCCACGCCGAGCAGGATCAGATCCGGCACGGCCAGCTCTTCAAGCACTTCGCGGGCCATGGCCAACTGACCTTTACCGCCGTCCACCAACAAGATATCCGGCAGTTTGCCCTCGCCGTCCTTGATCTTGCTGAAGCGTCGCGTAAGCGCCTGATGCATGGCCGCGTAGTCATCGCCAGCAGTAACGCCTTCGATGTTATAGCGCCGGTAATCCGACTTGAGCGGACCTTCCGGGCCAAATACCACGCAAGAGGCAACAGTCGCCTCGCCGCTGGAATGGCTGATATCGAAGCACTCAAGGCGTTGCGGCAGCTCGTCCATCTCCAGCGCCTGAGCCAATGCTTCAAAACGCGCTGCCACATGCTGACGATCAGCCAGCCTTGCACTCAGTGCCTGTTCAGCATTGGTCACCGCCAATTGCTGCCAACGTGCTCGGGTGCCACGCACCCGGTAACTAATGCTCAGTTGCCGGTCTCGCGACTCACTAACGGCATCAATCAGGGTGGCGAAGTCTTCATGCTGCGCGTTGACGATTAATTCATCCGGCAAGTCGCGCTCGACACTGCCCAGATAATATTGAGCGAGGAACGCCAGCAGCACATCGGCGCCCTCTTCCTCGATGGCCACTTGCGGAAATAAGTTTTTGCTGCCCAATACCCGTCCGCCACGCACAGAGATCAAGTGAACGCACGCACCGCCCGGGTTAACCATAGCTGCAACCACATCGACGTCGCCGTTGCCGCCTTCCATGCTTTGCTGATCCTGCACACGACGCAGCAGTGCGATCTGATCACGTAACTCGGCCGCACGCTCAAACTCAAGCTTCATCGAGGCAGCCTGCATGGCGCTGCCGAGTTCATCCGTCAGGGCATTGCTTCTACCCTCCAGAAACATGGTCGAGTGACGCACATCGGTGGCGTACTCTTCCGGCTCGACCAGCCCTACGCATGGGCCTTTACAGCGTTTGATCTGATATTGCAGGCACGGGCGCGTGCGGTTCTTGTAAAAGCTGTCTTCGCATTGGCGCACCAGAAAGGTCTTTTGTAACAGACTCAGGCTTTCACGAATGGCGCCGGCACTTGGATAAGGCCCGAAATAGCGACCCTTGAGCTTTTTCGCGCCGCGATGAATGCTCAGACGCGGAAACTGTCCATCCGAAAGGAACACATACGGATAGGACTTATCATCGCGCAGCAGAATGTTGTACGGCGGACGCCATTGCTTGATCAGGGTCTGCTCTAGCAGCAGCGCTTCGGTCTCGTTGGCGGTGATGGTGGTTTCGACCTGCGCAATCTTCGCCACCAGCGCTGCGGTTTTTGGCGCAAGCCCGGTGGGGCGAAAATAGCTCGCCAGGCGTTTCTTGAGGTTTTTCGCTTTGCCGACATACAGCAGCTTGGCGTCGGCGTCGAACATCCGGTAAACACCGGGCCGACCGCTGCAAGTTGCTAGAAACGCACTGGCATCGAACACGTTAGTCATCAGTTGGAGGCGTCGACCATGCCGTGGCGAACGGCGAGCAAGGCCAGTTCGACATCACTGTTAATGGCCAGCTTTTCGAAGATCCGATAGCGATAGGTGTTGATTGTTTTGGGTGACAAACACAGCTTGTCAGAAATGCTTTGAACCTTCTGACAGCCGGCAATCATCATCGCGATTTGAATTTCGCGATCAGACAACAGGTCGAACGGCGATGCATTTTCAGTGGGCTGGAATGACTTCAGCGCCAACTGCTGGGCAATTTGCGGGCTGATGAAGCGCTGGCCCATAAAGACTTGGCGAATGGCCTGAACCATCTCCTCAAGTGCTGCGCCCTTGGTCATGTATCCCGCCGCACCCGCTTGCAGCAAGCGCGTTGGAAACGGGTCTTCCTCGCAGGCCGTCACTGCCACGACCTTGAGATCCGGGTAACTGCGAATCAATTTGCGCGTGGCTTCCAGGCCGCCGATGCCAGGCATCTTGACGTCCATAAGCACCACATCGGGCCTCAACTCGCGCACAAGGCGCAAAGCTTCTTCGCCTGAGTCAGCCTGACCGATCACTTCAAGGCCATCGATATCGGCCAGCATGCGCGTAATGCCCATGCGAACCAGATCGTGATCATCGACCACTAGCACCTTAATCAATCGACACCTCTCTGTACGTGAGCCGCATCTGTAAAACGGATAGCTTGTGCAAGGGTAAATAAGCACACACCAGGCAGATTGCCGTATCCACGAAAAATCACAAGCCCACTGCGTTAAACCACCGCAGCAAACTGCACGACGAGTGCGCAGTTGCGTATAAAAAAGTCGCACAAGACGCCATAGACGCGAATCATTCCGAGCGCTTTTGCCTTGTCTCCGCCGCAGTCTGGCTCATGCATTGACGCCAAGAAAAAAGCAGCCTGGCCCAGCAAATTGGGCGATTCATTCTACACCAATTGCCCAAGAAACAAGCGCTTATCGCCAAATGACGACCGAGTCATAATCTGCAGGCATAAAAAAACCTCCCCGAAGGGAGGTTTTTTTGAGTTGTGAATCGTACAAACAATCCACAACTGAAATATGGCGGAAGCGTAGAGATTCGAACTCTAGGACCTGTTACAGTCGACGGTTTTCAAGACCGTTGCCTTAAACCACTCGGCCACGCTTCCAAATGCATCACAGCGACAACCCAAAGGCGCTTCAGCACCTGTGTAACTGCCTGCGGGGCGGCATATTACCCGAATGAAATACGCTGTCAAATACTCTGCACTCATTTTTTTACATCCGGTGTTATGCTCAAGGTCGAATTGCTTATTGAGCGCCATGCAAACAGGAGTCTGCTATGCACCCACAAGATTACGCCCAGAACCACACGCAGGTAGAACAGCTAGAAGTTAGCCGTGTCCTGCGCAACACATACGGCTTACTGGCTATTACGCTGGCCTTTAGCGGTTTGGTTGCGTTTCTTGCACAACGCGCCAACGTTGCCTATCCGAACATCCTTGTTGTGCTGGTCGGTTTCTACGGTTTGTTCTTCCTCACCGCCAAGCTACGCAACTCGCCTTGGGGCATCGTTTCGACCCTCGCCCTCACAGGTTTCATGGGTTACACGCTTGGGCCAATCCTTAACCGCTACCTGGGCATGAGCAACGGCGCGGAAGTTGTCAGTTCAGCATTCGCCATGACCGCTCTGGTGTTTTTCGGCCTGTCGGCTTACGTGCTGACCACGCGCAAGGACATGAGCTTCCTCAGCGGCTTCATCACCGCCGGTTTCTTCGTGCTGCTGGGCGCAATGGTTGCGGGCTTCTTCTTCCAGATAAGCGGCCTGCAACTGGCGATTAGCGCCGGCTTCGTGCTGTTCTCCTCAGCCTGCATTCTGTTCCAGACCAGCGCTATCATTCATGGTGGTGAGCGCAACTACATCATGGCGACCATCAGCCTGTATGTTTCGATCTACAACCTGTTCATCAGCTTGCTGCAGATCTTCGGCATCATGGGTCGCGATTAATCGCCCCGCTCAACAAAAAGCCCGCTTCGGCGGGCTTTTTCGTTTCTGTTGCGAGCATCTTGCGGCGTCAGGCTTTATCATTCGCATGGATTGTTTGACTGGCCAGACCATGAAATTTGCCATTGCCCTGTTCTCCCCGCCCCACTCACCGTCCTCCCGGCGCGCGTTACGCTTTGCCCAGGCGGCGCTGAGTAGCGGCCATGAAATTGTCCGACTATTCTTCTATCAGGATGGCGTGCACAGCGCCTCAAGTAGCATTGTCAGCAACCAGGATGAACTGGATGTCGCCGCGCAATGGCGCGAGCTACTAACAGCGCATCAGCTTGATGGCGTTGTTTGTATCGCCGCAGCCCTGCGCCGAGGCGTGCTCAATGCGGAAGAAGCCGAGCGTTATGCCCGCAACGCCGCCAGCCTTGAAGCGCCGTGGGAGCTTTCTGGCCTGGGTCAGTTGCACGAAGCCAGCCAAATGGCTGACCGACTCGTTTGCTTCGGGGGCAACTGATATGGCCAAGTCTCTACTTATTATCAGCCGCCAGGCCCCTTGGGCTGGGCCAGGCGCTCGCGAGGCGCTGGATATCGCACTGGCGGGCGGCGCGTTTGATTTGCCCATCGGCATGCTGTTTCTTGATGACGGCGTGTTTCAACTTGCGCCCGGCCAGCAACCGCAGAGCCTTGAACAAAAGGACCTGAGTGCAAACCTGCAAGCCTTGCCGATGTTTGGTGTAGACGAGTTGTTTGCCTCGCAGCACTGCCTCGATCAGCGCGGCATCCGCCAGCTCACGCTGCCAGCTGTGTGTGTTGGCGACGCCGAGATCAGCGCATTGATAGACCGCTATGAACAGGTGATTACCCTCTAATGGCCACCTTACATGTGTTATCCCACTCGCCTTTTACCGACAGCCGCCTGAGCAGCTGTCTGCGTATTATTGGTCCTGATGATGGCGTATTGCTTTGCGGTGACGCCGTCTATGCCTTGCAACAAGACAGCGCCCTACAGCAGACGCTGGAGCGGATGCCCGACTCAATCGGTATGTATGCCCTGCAGGAAGACTTGCAGGCCCGCAACATCGATGCAGGCAAGCGAGCCAACGCCATCGATTATCCAGAGTTTGTCGAACTCAGTTGCCGCTTTGCCAAGGTTAATAGTTGGTTATGAGTGAACTGCAGATCGACCAGCAGCGTATCGCTCTGGACAAAGACGGTTACCTGATCAACCTGGCAGACTGGTCGCAGGCCGTGGCCGAGGCGCTGGCCGAACGCGAGCAATTGACTCTGAGCCCTGAGCACTGGGAAATCCTGCATTTGCTGCGCGATTTCTATGCCGAGTTCCAGCTGTCGCCAGCTAATCGCCCGCTTATCAAGTACACCGCACTGAAACTCGGCCCGGAAAAAGGCAACAGCCTGCACCTCAATCGACTGTTCAATGGCACACCTGCCAAACTCGCTGCCAAGTTGGCGGGCCTACCCAAACCGACGAATTGCCTATGATCCTGCAAACTCCAGCTGAACACCCCTTCGCTCAATTCGTGCGGATTCTTGGCAAGGGCAAGCGCGGCGCACGAAACCTGACGCGCAGCGAAGCGCGTGAAGCGATGGGCATGCTGCTCGACGATCAAGTCGAAGACACCCAACTGGGTGCGTTCCTGATGTTGTTGCGACACAAGGAAGAAAGCAGCGAGGAGATGGCAGGCTTCGCCGAAGCCGTGCGCGAGCGACTGCAAACACCTGCGATCGCGGTCGACATTGACTGGCCGACCTACGCCGGTAAAAAGCGCCACATGCCGTGGTATTTGCTGGCCGCTAAAGCCTTGGCCAACAGTGGCGTGCGGATTTTGCTGCACGGCGGCGGCGCGCACACCGCCGGACGCATGTATGCGGAGCAATTGCTTGGCAATCTGGAAATCCCCCTGTGCCGCGACTGGGCTCACGTCGAGGCCGCGCTGGATGAACAGCACCTGGCGTTCATTCCGCTTGGCGACTGGATGCCGGCATTGCAGAAGATGATCGACCTGCGCAATACGTTGGGCTTGCGCTCGCCGATCCACTCATTAACCCGCATTCTCAACCCGCTGTCGGCGCGCTGCGGCCTGCAAAGCATCTTTCACCCTGGCTATCAGGCCGTGCATCGCGAAGCCAGCCAATTGCTGGGCGATCATGCCATCGTGATCAAGGGCGAAGGCGGTGAAATCGAGATCAACCCAGACGCCAGCAGCCATTTGTATGGCACCACCAATGGCGAGAACTGGGACGAAGAATGGCCGGCATTATCTGCGCAGCGCCATGTAAAGCCCGAGTCCCTGCAAGTTGAGCATATGCACAGCGTCTGGTCTGGTGAGGTCACAGACAGCTACGCGAATCTGGCCATTGTCAGCACCATGGCGCTGGCATTGCGCGGCCTTGGCATGAGCCGCAGCGATGCCTTTAGTGAGGCGAAGAAACGCTGGGATGCGCGCGTCATATCTAAGTAGGCGATATTTAAAGGCAGATATTTGCAACCATCCATCGATGAACTTTGGTTAAGCTGACTGTAAATCAAGTCACAACGCAGAGGCTCGCTGATGGGATTGCTGATTGAAGGCCAATGGCACGACAAATGGTACGACACTAAAGGTGACGGCCGCTTCCAGCGTGAAAGCGCTAAACGTCGCAACTGGATTACCGCCAACGGTGAAGCAGGCCCCAGCGGCGAAGGTGGTTTCCCCGCCGAAGCCGGTCGCTACCATTTGTACGTGTGTCTCGCCTGCCCGTGGGCGCATCGCACCCTGATCATGCGCCAACTCAAAGGCCTTGAATCACTAATCGACGTTTCGACCGTCAGCTGGCTGATGCGTGAGAATGGCTGGACTTTTGACCGCGAAACCGGCTCAAGCGGTGACGCACTGGACGACCTGAGTTTTCTGCATCAGCGTTACACCGCAGACGACCCTAACTACAGCGGTCGCGTGACCGTGCCGTTGCTGTGGGACAAGCAGCAACAGCGCATCGTCAGCAATGAGTCTGCTGAAATCATCCGCATGTTCAACAGCGCCTTCAATGGGCTGACGGGCAACACGCTGGACTTCTACCCATCGGCCTTGCAGGACGAGATCGACGCACTCAACGAGCGCATCTATCCGGCAATCAACAACGGTGTTTACCGCGCAGGTTTTGCTACCACGCAAGACGCTTACGAAGAAGCCTTCGATGAGCTGTTTGCCGAGCTTGATGCGGTAGAAGCGCTGCTCGAAACGCGGCGCTATCTGACTGGCGAATACCTGACCGAAGCGGATATCCGCCTGTTCACGACTATTGTGCGCTTTGATGCGGTTTATTACGGCCACTTCAAATGCAACCTGCGCCGGATTGAGGATTATCCGAATCTGTCGAATTGGTTGCGGGAATTGTATCAATGGCCCGGTATTGCCCAGACCGTGAACCTTGAGCACATCAAGAATCACTACTACGCCAGCCACGCGACAATCAACCCGACAGGGATTGTTCCCAAAGGGCCCGCGCTGAATTTACAGCGCGAGCACAATCGCGATCGGCTTAACGGCAAAGGCATTGTCGACGCAGGCTAAAGCTGGGAGCTGAAGGCGCTCAAACCTCGGCTTGCGCGCCTTCAAACCATGCCAATTTTTCGCGCAACTGCACCACTTCACCGATGATCACCAAGGTTGGCGCATGCACTTCATGCTCAGCCACCAGTGCCGGCAAATCGGCCAGAGTGCCGGTGAATACGCGCTGGGTCTGGGTGGTGCCTTGTTGGATCAACGCTGCTGGTGTTGAGGCCGCACGACCATGCGCGATCAGTTCCTGACAAATAACCGGTAAGCCCACCAGCCCCATGTAGAACACCAGCGTCTGGCTGGGCGCACTGAGTTCGCGCCACGGCAAATCACAACTGCCATTTTTCAGGTGCCCGGTCACGAACCGCACGGACTGCGCGTAATCGCGATGAGTCAGTGGAATGCCCGCATACGCGGCGCAACCGCTGGCCGCCGTTATGCCCGGGACGACCTGAAAGGGAATACCGTGCGCGGCCAGCTCTTCAATTTCTTCGCCGCCACGGCCGAAAATAAACGGATCGCCGCCCTTGAGACGCAGCACCCTTTTACCTTCCTTGGCCAACGCGACCAGACGCTGATTGATTTGATCCTGCGGCAAGGCATGGTCTGCGCGCTGCTTGCCGACATAAATGCGCTCGGCGTCGCGGCGGCACAACTCGATAATGGCCGGTGCGACCAAACGGTCGTACAGCACCACATCAGCCTGCTGCATCAGGCGTAAGGCGCGGAATGTCAGTAAGTCCGGATCACCCGGCCCTGCCCCAACCAGATACACCTCACCGAGCATACGCGGCGCAGCGCCGGCGATTTTCTCAGTTAGCAGGCGCTTGCCCTCGTCCAGCTTGCCAGCGAAAACACTCTCGGCAATCTGACCCTGAAAAACATCTTCCCAAAACACCCGGCGCTGCTGAACGTTAGGGAAAAGGCTTTTGACTTGCGCACGAAACTGCTTGGCCAATCCGGCCAGATGGCCGTAGGTCGCAGGAATCCAGGTCTCGATCTTGGCACGCATCAGCCGCGCCAGAACCGGTGCATCACCGCCGCTGGACACCGCCACAATCAACGGTGAGCGATCGACAATCGCCGGAAAGATAACGCTGCAAAGCTTGGGCGCGTCGACCACATTGACCGGAACGCCGCGTGCCTGAGCCTGTTCTGAGATTTGCTGATTCAGCGGCTCGTCATCCGTTGCCGCGATGACCAACACCACACCTTCAAGATCATCTGCCTGGTAGCCGCGCAACCGCAGCTCACCGTGGACAGACTCAAGCATCTGGCGCATGTCGTCACGAATGGTCAGGGTAACCACGCGCAGCGTTGCACCGGCATCCGCCAGCAGGCGCGCCTTGCGCAGGGCAACTTCACCCCCGCCAACCACCAGAACCGTGCGGCCCTGTAACTTGTGAAACAGCGGGAGATATTCCATTACAGCCTCGGCGCAATACAGATAAACAGCGGCAAAACTGAAACGCTTCGCCGCTGCAAACGATCAGGTGGGCAATTAACCGATTACTTCGATACCGCCCATGTAAGGCTTGAGCACTTCCGGTACACGGATCGAACCATCGGCCTGCTGATAGTTTTCCAGTACCGCAACCAGCGTACGGCCTACTGCCAGACCGGAACCGTTGAGGGTATGCACCAGTTCCGGCTTGCCCGTTTCCGGGTTACGGAAACGTGCTTGCATACGGCGCGCCTGGAAGTCGCCACAGTTGGAGCACGAAGAAATTTCGCGGTATTTGTCCTGGCTGGGTACCCAAACTTCGATGTCGAAGGTCTTGGTGGCGCTAAAGCCCATGTCCCCTGTGCACAGCGACAGCAGGCGATACGGCAGTTCGAGCAATTGGAGAACTTTTTCGGCATGGCCGGTCAGCTCTTCAAGCGCCTGATACGAGGTGGCCGGATCGACGATCTGGACCATTTCGACTTTGTCGAACTGATGCTGGCGAATCATGCCGCGAGTGTCGCGACCCGATGCACCGGCTTCACTGCGGAAACAAGGCGTGTGCGCCACGAACTTGATCGGCAGTTGCTTGGCATCGAGAATTTCACCGGCGACGATGTTGGTCAGCGACACTTCAGCCGTCGGAATCAGGTAGAAGTCAGCTTCGCCTTCGCGGCTGATCTTGAACAGGTCTTCTTCAAACTTCGGCAACTGTCCGGTGCCTTGAAGAGCAGGCGCTTGCACCAGATAAGGCGTGTAGGCTTCTTCATAGCCGTGCTCGCCAGTGTGCAGGTTGACCATGAACTGTGCGAGCGCGCGATGCAGGCGCGCAATCGGGCCGCGCAACAGGGCAAAACGTGCGCCAGAAAGCTTGGCGGCGGTTTCAAAGTCGAGCCAGCCGTGCTGTTCGCCCAGCGCTACGTGATCCTGAATCGGGAAATCGAAAGTCTTGGGCGTGCCCCAGCGACGCACTTCAACGTTGTCGTCTTCGTCGGCGCCAACCGGCACGGATTCGTGCGGCACGTTTGGCAGGTTGAGCATCAGCGCATCGAGCTCGGCCTGAATCGCGTCAAGTTCACGCTTGCCCGCTTCAAGTTCGCTGCCCATGCGATCCACGTCTGCCAACAAGGGTGCAATGTCTTCGCCGCGCTGCTTGGCCTGACCAATCGACTTGGAGCGACTGTTGCGCTCGGCCTGCAGTTGTTCAGTGCGGGTTTGCACATCTTTACGCTGTGATTCAAGGGCTTCGAAACGCGCTACATCGAGGGTGAAGCCACGTGTGGCGAGGCGTTGAGCGATTTCTTGAATTTCGGTGCGCACCAGTTTGGCGTCGAGCATGGTGATTTCTCAATACAAAGGTGTGAATTGCATGGCAAAGCCATGGTACAGAATGCGGACAAGTTTAAGGGTTCGCGGCGCTCAGCGCTAAGCATGTGCCGAAAAAAATGCCTGAATGAGCAAATATACCCAGCAAATTGCAGCTAATCCGCGTTACAGCGCGCTTTTACAGCGTTAGGCCAGCGCCTGAACAAGACGCGGATCCGTTATTACATTCGCGCCAGGCCAAGGCCGGCCCACGCGGCGAACAATCCACCTGCCAGGCTGGCAATGAAATAACCCATGGCCATCGCGGTTTGACCGCCCTCAATCAGGCGCAGGGTTTCCAGGCTGAACGACGAGAATGTAGTCAGGCCGCCGAGCAAGCCAACGGTAATACCGGTGCGCAGCTCAAGCGGAATATCGGTTCGCGTAAGAAACAAGCCGCTGAATAGTCCGATCAGAAAACAACCGATCAGATTGACGCTCAAGGTGGCCATGAAGAAGTGCCGGGGCCAATTTGCCGCGACAAAGTAACTGGCGAGAAAGCGCAAGACACTGCCCACTGCTCCGCCAAAAGCGACCGCCGCCATGATCTTGATCATTCGCCTCTCCGTTTGCGTGGGCTGGCCGCATCCTGGGCCGCCAAGTGCGCGAGTTTGTCGCGTATTTTAAGCTCCAGGCCGCGTGGCACTGGCTGGTAATACTTGCGGGGTTGCAGGGCCTCGGGGAAGTAGTCCTCACCCGCCGCATAGGCGTCTGGCTCATCATGGGCATAGCGGTATTCATCGCCATAACCCAGCTGCTTCATCAGTTTGGTTGGCGCGTTGCGCAAGTGCAAAGGGACTTCCAGCGAGCCGCTTTCGGCCACATCACGCATGGCACTCTTGAAGCCTATATACACCGCATTGCTCTTGGGCGCGCACGCAAGGTAGGTGATGGCTTGCGCCACCGCCAACTCACCTTCCGGGCTGCCGAGGCGCTCCTGAACATCCCAAGCCGCTAAGCACAGACTCAACGCGCGGGGATCGGCATTACCGATGTCTTCACTGGCCATGCGCACCACGCGGCGGGCGATGTACAGCGGATCACAACCGCCGTCGAGCATGCGCGCAAACCAGTACAACGCGCCGTCGGGATTAGAGCCACGTACGGACTTATGCAGCGCAGATATCTGGTCATAAAAGGCTTCGCCACCTTTGTCGAACCGCCGCTGCGTGTCACCGAGCAAATTTTGCAGCAGTTCGACTGAAATGGCCGAGTCGTCTTCAGCCAGATCGGCGGCGTTTTCCAGAAAATTAAGCATGCGCCGGCCATCGCCATCA
>MDTG01184822.1_pt1 | contig 12624 bp, 9 predicted proteins | sample 811421 | NCBI WGS metagenome assembly MDTG01 (sample SAMN05326645, study PRJNA326480) | marine metagenome | isolation source: seawater | place: Pacific Ocean: South East | collected 2011 | reverse complement strand
GTAAGAATTTCGCAAATCTCCTTGGCGTTATCTTCCAAAAGACCTTTTAATTTAAAAAGTGGTTGAACTCGGTCAATAACAGGAGTTTTAGACCAAGTAGAAAAAGCCTCATTCGCTACTTTAATAGCATTACTTATTTCAGAGTCGGTTGAATGCGGTGTTTTTGCTAAAATTTCTTCATTAAACGGATTGATCACCTCAGTAAATTCAGATGCCTTTGACTCAATGAATTCTCCATTTATGTAATTTGGTATTGTCCGCATAATTATTCCCTTTTTAAAGAAATAATTATCCCTGGAGCTGTTTTAGGGTGTCAAATTTAAGCTGATTTCTTTAATGGGTAGTACTCTTTAAACGAGTTCTCAAAACTTAAGCCACTTGAGAGTCTCTTTAAAGGAAGCTTCCAATGATTAAAAAGCTCAGAATACAATTTTGGGTTACCCACAACAGCTTCATAAAAATACTTTTTAAAAACGAAATCTTTACCTTCGCCAACGGGTTCTTTGTTGTGCGAGGAAAGAAAACGCTTGTACTCATCAACATCCTTGGAAGTTGGCCTTAAAAACTTGTTAAATAAGTACGAACGCTTATCCTGAGGAAGCCTTATTAGGTACTTATAAAATTCCTCATTTGAGATTTCATGACGAATATCTTTAAATATATCAAATGAAATTAAACCAAGAAGAGTTGGAGAAATGTTCTTAATCAGAACATCAAATATTTTGACTTCATTTTTATGAAAAATCGATATTTTCTCAACTCCCAAACCAATGTATGCGTCATTGAATTTATTGAAGTAACTCAGCATTTTTTGAAAATCATCATCAATACTTTTTTCTTTTTTAGCTTTTTGGATAAAACCATTCACCTTGTCTTGGACGGCTTCAACATCTCCCTTGTCTTGCAAAACTAAGTCCATAACGAGGTTAATATCTTCTTTATCTAAAAAAGAAAAAACCTTCGCAACGAATGACATTTCAGAAAATAAGAATAAATACTTTCCCAATTCATTATCTTTTTTAATTAAGGCGGCCCAACGCTCAGCTCTTATAACAGCAAACCTATTATTATGCTCTTCCTCAAGAGAAATTCGATAAACAAGCTCTAAAATTCTATCCTCTTTTTTTTGATCTACTTGCTGCTTAAGCGTAATGGGTGAAACTCTCAGACAACTTAAAAATGCCTCTAATTCAGAATTGTTAAAACTTTTCTTTAGCTCTATTACTTCTGCTAAAGGAAGCTTCGAAATTATATATTCACCTAATAACTTTTCATTATTAAAAGCATCAATGATAAGTAATTTTGCTTTTTCAAAATCACAGATAAATAACTCTTTTAACTTCTCCGTTCCGTAAGGCTCAAGATGAGTTTCTTTATTTATATTATCATCATAAGTAATCGTAAGTTTTTCTGCTTGGTGCTTCTTGATCAAAAACAAACAGGATAAACCCAGCCCAAAATTTAAAAAAGTTAAAAGATAAATAAAAACCCTATCTCCCGAAAGATCGTCTCCTCCGAAGCATAAGCTAGGTAAAAACAAACAGGTAAATAGAGCAAAGGACAGGAGATTCATCTCCTAACTATTCGACTTTTTAAGCACTATGTTGAGTAATTTCTTGGTTCAATGATCTTTTTAATGAAGAGTGATTGAAACTTAAAACTAAACGAGTTTTGTTTCCCCCATTGATATGAAGGACCTTTAGACTCCCTCCTTCCTCACTTAGAAAAGATTCTGCCTGATATAATTTATTTGCCAGATGTCCGTGCTCTTTCAAGGTATTTTCAAATTGAATCAAATGGAAGTCACTGAATAAATAAACTTTATTGTTAGAACTCCAAAGGCTTAAATGAAGAGAAGTTTTATTTTTAATATTTAAAAATTCAATTATCTTAACCAAGGGCTTTAGGCTCAATTCAAAATGTTCATAAATACTTTTATCAACATAAATTTGGTCAGTTTTTGATAAAACATCCATCGATTTACATTTAAGTTTAATCTCAAGGCAAAAGTCCTCAATTAACTCCGCAAGGTTCCATACAACTTGATCATCGCTTGAAACTACATTTTCAAATTTAACCTGAGTTTGAGTCTCTACCTTTTTGTAGAAAAGTTTTTCAGAAAATAAGTAATTAAAAACTAACCCAGAAATAACAAGCACTATTATTAGCGCAAACAATTTCAAACTCGAATCATTAAAAGACTTTTTGGATAAAGACTTTTTCACTAATTCAAGGTCTCTTTTCTTTTTAATTTGATTTTTAATCTGTGAGTATAAGCCTATATTTTTCTGGATATCTTTTTTTATTTCATCAAACCCAACAAAATTTTCGTCCAGGACGTCACGCCATCCTATATTTCTAATTTTCACATTACCTGCATTTGTCTCAAGGTATTTTTTTTGCAGGTAGTATTGGTTATAAACAGTAAGGGTCCGCCTTACGTTTTTCTCCAAATCCTCAGATTTATTTAATTCACCTGCTATTTCCAGCTCCCCCCACTCCCTTGGTGTAAGACTATTTCGCTGGACCTTTTGCCAGGCGTTCTCAGCTTTTTGCCAGTTTTTAGAGTTTTGCTCGTAATTACGATAGTCTCTAAGAGAAATACTAGAAAATGTGGTGATAGATACCAATAAAGCTATTCCAAATAGATAATATAAATTCCTTGCCATTAGGACCTTCTAATTCGTAAGCCAATTTTTTTTGAAAGAGAAAACCTTCTGTGGTCGTGAATAAGAGTAATGCTAAATTCTCCCTTTGCTAAATTCGCGAACTCACAGATTAAACTAAGCTCATTTTTTCTTTGTATGACCTGCAAATAATCACTCTCCCAAATGTAATCTAAACAAAATCTACCATCCCCGACTTCAACAACCCTCCTTGTTAATACAATGTCGTTACGCTCTAGAAATCTAAAAATTCTTGATTGCTCAAGCTCCACAGGTAGAGAAAAATACTCTTGAGGAAGTTTCGGAGGAAGAGTTGAATTTGTGACGAATTTTCGCCAGTTTACCTCTCTTAATTCGTTTTTATCATCTCTTTTAGATTTTCGGTATAGTTCCATCTATTTCCCTTAATTTTCCAGGTATTCAAATAATACCCAACCCCTCGGGGAAAAGTTTTCCAGGGCACCAAGATTTCCCACCTAAACCTTCAAAAAACACTCAATTTTAGCGACAGACTAGGCAAATTCGGCTATGAATATTCGCTATTTACTCACTTCTAAATATCAAGGTGAACGATGGACTATAACTTCAAAGAAATTGATCGAAAATGGCAAAAATATTGGGATGAAAACAAAACATTTCAGTCTAACTCCAAAAGTGACAAACCAAAATTCTACGCCTTAGATATGTTCCCCTACCCATCGGGGTCTGGCCTTCACGTTGGACACCCTGAAGGCTATACGGCGAGTGATATCGTTTCAAGATTTAAAAGAATGAAAGGCTTCAATGTACTTCACCCCATGGGTTTTGATAGCTTTGGGCTTCCCGCAGAAAACTACGCCATTCAAACCGGAACACATCCACGTGAGACAACCTTAAATAATATTGATACTTTTCGTCGTCAGTTAAAAGCGCTTGGCTTTAGTTATGACTGGGACAGAGAAATTGCCACTAGTGAAGTAGATTACTACAAGTGGACTCAATGGATATTCACAAAACTTTACAATAAAGGCCTTGCCTACGAAGACGAAATCCAAGTGAACTGGTGCCCGGCTTTAAAAACAGTTCTTGCGAATGAAGAAATTGTAGACGGAAAGTCTGAACGCGGAGGGCACGACGTTATCAGAAAGCCGATGAAGCAATGGATGCTAAAAATTACAGAATACGCGGAAAAGCTGCTTGAAGATTTAGATACACTTGATTGGCCTGAAAATATTAAAGAGATGCAAAGAAACTGGATTGGCAAATCCGTTGGCGCCAGTGTGACATTCTCTACTGAGTCTGGTGAAGATAAAATTGAAGTTTTTACCACTCGTGCAGATACTCTTTTTGGTTCGACCTACATGGTGCTTGCCCCTGAACATGATCTTGTAAGTAAAATTGCCACACCTGAGCAAAGAGAAAAAATTAACGCTTACATTAAAGCAGCAGCTAAAAAATCTGATTTAGAAAGAACAGAATTGGCCAAGGAAAAGTCCGGTGTCTTCACTGGAGCCTATGCAATCAATCCTGTGAACAATAAAAAAATTCCTATTTGGATAGCTGACTACGTTTTAGCAAGCTACGGCACAGGCGCAATTATGGCCGTTCCGGCACACGATGAAAGAGATTATGAATTTGCTAAAATATTTGACCTAGAAATCATTCCTGTCCTCGAAGGTGGGAACCTAGACGAGGAAGCTTTCGTTGGAGACGGCGTACATATTAATTCAGACTTTTTAGATGGACTTGGAAAACAAGACGCCATCGATAAAATGATCTCTTGGCTTGAAGAAAAAAACCTTGGCGAAGCAAAAATAAATTATAAACTTCGTGACTGGATTTTTTCACGTCAACGTTACTGGGGAGAACCATTCCCGATTTTAAAATACGATGATGGAACTGTGAGATGTCTTGAAGAAGACGAACTTCCAGTGGCCCTGCCTGAAGTTAAGTCCTACGAGCCGTCTGGAACAGGTGAGTCACCGCTAGCGACAATTGATGAGTGGCTTAATGTCACTTGTCCAAAAACAGGAAAACCAGCAAAAAGAGAAACAAACACCATGCCTCAGTGGGCAGGAAGTTGTTGGTATTACCTTCGTTTTTGTGACCCACTAAATGAAAATCAAGCATGGGACCCAGATGCAGAGAAATACTGGATGCCCGTTGATCTATATGTCGGTGGTGTTGAACATGCCGTTTTACACCTTCTTTACGCACGGTTTTGGCACAAAGTCTTATTTGATCTAGGACTTGTTTCAACAAAAGAGCCATTTCAAAAACTTGTAAACCAAGGAATGATTCTTGGAGAAGACGGCGAGAAGATGAGTAAATCAAGAGGCAACGTCGTAAACCCAGATCACGTTGTTGAACAATACGGAGCCGATAGCCTTAGATGTTATGAGATGTTTATGGGGCCTTTAGAAAAAGTAAAACCGTGGCAAACAAATGGAGTTAAAGGTGTTTACTCGTTTTTAGCAAAAGCCTATCGATTCTTCGGAGACTCAAACAACTGGACTGATGAAAAAGAGGACTCTGAAGTTTTAAAGTCTCTCCACCAAACAATTCAAAAAGTAGAAAGTGATACTGAGGGAATGAGATTTAATACGGCGATTTCCCAAATGATGATCTTCACCAATCTTTGCTCAAAGAAAAAGAAAGTAACCAAAGAGACTGCTGAAACATTCACTCTCTTACTCTCTGCCTATGCGCCTCATACGGCAGAGGAGATGTGGAGTACTCTTGGACATGAAAGCTCTCTTGCTTACGAGGCATTTCCAGCCTTCGATCCTGAGCTCGCAAAAGAAGATCTAGTCACAATTGCAATCCAGGTAAACGGAAAGATGAGAGGAAAGCTAGAAGTTGAAAAAGAAATCTCAAAAGAAGATTTTTTTGCCAAAGCGAAAGCTGAGCCAGGTGTGGCGAAATTTATGGAAGGAAAAAACTTGATTAAAGAAATCTTTGTCCCTGGAAAAATTTGTAACTTCGTTGTTAAGTAGGTTTTTGAAGGCGTAGGGCATGAAGGACTTCTCTCCAAATATTAATCTAACAGGCCAATTAGGATCTCTTGATTGGCCTGTTTTTTTTATTATCTTGGGGATAACTTATATAAGTGTCTTTTATGGGCTCTCTAAAAAAAATACCGATCAAAAAGATGCTACGGCTCTCGATCATCTCATCATGGGGCGAAAGCTTACTCTCCCCATGTTTGTGGCGACTCTTGTGGCCACTTGGTACGGAGGTATTTTTGGCGTTACTAAAATTGCCTTCAATCAGGGAATCTATAATTTCATTACTCAGGGTATTTTTTGGTATGTCGCCTACCTATTATTTGCCTTTTTTATGGTAGACAAAATCGCTCCCTATAAAGCAGTAACCCTTCCAAACTTAATTGAAAAAATGTTTGGTAAAAAGTCGGGAATCCTTGGAGCGTTTTTTAATTTTTTTAATGTTCTGCCAATTTCATATGCGATCAGTATCGGCTTATTCATTGGATTATTAACAGGCTATTCATTTGAATTATCCATGGCCATTGGGTTAGTTCTCGTTGCCAGCTACTCAAGTTTTGGTGGTCTACGCTCAGTTGTATTCTCTGATCTGATCCAGTTTTTTGTTATGTGCTCTGGAGTGGCACTCGTTTTAATTTTATCCATCTCAAACTTCGGTGGAATTGATTTTTTAAAAAGTAACCTTCCCGAAACTCACTTCTCTATTACTGGAACAAACTCGATTGCCACCACATTTATATGGGGCATGATTGCCTTATCAACTCTTGTTGACCCAAACTTTTACCAACGATGCTTTGCCGCTAAATCACCCAAGGTTGCCAAGAAGGGTATCCTAATTTCAACTCTAATTTGGGCAACTTTTGATATATGCACGACCTTTGGTGCCATGTACGCCAGGGCCGTTATTCCTGAAGCAGAAGCAAAGACTGCTTACCTTACCTACGCAATTCAACTCCTTCCAGAAGGATTAAGAGGCTTTTTCCTGGCCGCCATTTTGGCGACTATTTTATCCACCCTTGATAGTTATCTTTTTTTAAGTGGGGCCACAGTGAGTTATGACCTTGCTCCAAAAAGACTTCGTAACAAAAAGTATCTACCGATCCTTGGTACACTTGGATCTGCTGTTTTTGCTTATATTTTGGCCATATATTTTAAGGGCGATATTAAAACTGTCTGGAAAACATTAGGAAGTTACTCCGCGGCTTGCCTTCTGCTCCCGGTTTTACTTGGACATATCCTCAAAACCCGAATTAGTGATGCCCAATTCATTACAACTTGCTTAACTGGAGTGGTATCAACCACATGGTGGAGAAACACCACTCATGAGGGCTTTTTTTCAAACGTAGATGAAATTTATATCGGCTCTTTAACAACGATGCTTATTTATTTATTTTTTATTTTTAAACAACAAACAGGAAAGTCCTATGACTAAAGAAGAATTGAAAAAACAGGCTTTAGATTATCACCAAAACCCAAGGCCTGGAAAAATCGAAGTTATCCCAAGTAAAGCGACCTCAAGCTCAAGTGATTTATCTCTCGCCTATACTCCAGGTGTAGCTGAGCCCTGTAGAGAGATTGCTAAAGACCCATCCCTCGCTTACGAATACACGGCCAAGGGAAACCTTGTAGGTGTCATCTCTAACGGCTCTGCCGTTTTAGGTCTAGGGAACATTGGAGCCTTAGCAGGTAAACCTGTTATGGAAGGAAAAGGTGTTTTATTTAAAAAGTTCGCCGACATCGATGTTTTTGATATTGAAATAAATGAAGACAGCGTTGAAGGAATGGTGCGAACCATCTCTGCGATGGAGCCAACTTTTGGCGGAATCAACCTAGAAGATATTAAAGCGCCAGAATGCTTTGAAGTAGAAACAATCCTTCGAGAAAAGATGAATATCCCTGTATTCCATGATGACCAACATGGTACGGCCATTATCTGTGCGGCAGGTTTTTTAAATGCAGTGGAGCTCACAGGAAAGAAAATGGAGGATATGAAAATTGTCTTCAATGGAGCAGGTGCAGCGGCAATGAGTTGTGCTAGAACTCTAATTCAAATCGGTGTAAAAAAAGAAAATATTTTCATGTGTGACTCAAGAGGACTCATTTCAAAAGCAAGAGAAGAGTCTCTAGATAAATATAAAAAAGAATTTATGAACGACTCTAGTCTCACTACTCTCGCCGATGTGATGAATGGAGCGGACGCCTTTTTAGGTTTAAGTGTTCCAAAAACTGTTACTCAGGACATGGTAAAATCCATGGCAAGAAACCCAATCATTTTCGCCATGGCCAACCCTACGCCAGAAATTTTTCCTCATGAGGTTCATGAAGTAAGAGATGACGCTATTATGGCGACCGGAAGAAGTGACTTCCCTAACCAGATTAACAATGTTCTAGGCTTTCCCTTTATCTTTAGAGGAGCTCTTGATGTAAGAGCGACAACGATTAATGAAGAAATGAAACTCGCTGCAGTTAAAGCACTCGCTAACCTTGCTAAAGAAGAAGTTACTGAAGAAGTTAAGCTTGCTTACGGAAATGAGGACTTCAGTTTTGGAAAAGATTATTTAATTCCGAAACCATTTGATAAAAGAGTTTTAACAAGAGTTGCTCCTGCTGTGGCCGAAGCAGCAATGAAATCTGGCGTATCCAAGGCAGCAATTGCAGACCTTGATGAATACTCCAGTCATCTTGAATCGAAGCTTGATACCAGCGGTGACTTCATGAGAAGGCTTCGCGACAAACTTCGAATTATAAATAAAAAGAAAAAAGAACCAGTAAGAATCGCCTTTACAGAAGGAAGAAACTCTAGAGTTCTTCAAGTAATCAAAGATTTAAGAAAAAAAGAATTAATCACTCCTGTTTTAATTGGAAACAAGGAGAGAGTTTTTGAAAAAATGGAAAAGCATGGACTTGATGATTTGAAAGATGTTGAAATAATCACTCCATCTCAACATCCAAAATTTCAAGAATTCTACAGAGATTATTTTGAACGAAACAAAAGAAACGGTGTCACCGTTTCCATGGCAATCGAACATGCATCTCAAAACAACTTTTTTGGGTCAATGCTTGCTGACGCGGGACTTGTTGATGCCGTTATGAGTGGCCCTTCACACACCTATCCAGAATGCTTTAAACCAATTAAAAAAGTAATTGGAACAAAAGATTCTAAAAAAGCTGCAGGTATATATATTCTTACCTATAAGGATCGAACGATCTTTCTCGCTGACTGTACTGCTCAATTAAACCCAGGACCTGAGGAGCTTGCTGATATTGCCTCAAGCACCAGTAAACTTTTCGAGCAAATAATGAATAGAAAGCCAAAAGTTGCCTTTTTGAGCTACTCGAACTTTGGATCAAACAAAACAGCTAAAAGTGAAAAGCGAGCGGTTGAAATCACTAAAGAAAAATATCCTGAGATTATTTGTGACGGTGAGATGCAAGCAGATGTTGCAATCAATCCATCCATTCTTAATAACCTCTTTCCTTTTTCAAGCCTTGATGGAAGTGCTGACGTGCTGATCTTTCCAGATTTAAACTCTGCAAATATTAGCTACAAGCTTTTAACTCAGCTTAGTGATTGCACAACGATTGGCCCAGTGCTCGTTCCCATGAAAAAGAATGTGAACATCTTCGCTAGAACTGCTACAATTTCTGAGATGACAAATATGACTATCCTTACGGGAACACTTTCGGAGTAGTGATGAAAGAAATTATAAAAACAAACTTAGCACCTGAAGCCGTTGGAACATACTCTCAAGGCGTAAAGTTCAACGGTGTTTATTACTTCTCAGGACAAATTGGAATTAACCCCGAAACAAACGTGATGAGTGAATCATTTGATGAACAGCTTGCTCAAATCATGAAAAATATTGACGGGCTCCTTAAATCACAAAATTTAACGAGAGAGAATATTCTTAAGACAACTATCTTTCTTCAAGATCTTGGTGACTTTGATAAAGTAAATAAAACATATATCGAATATTTCTCAGAGCCTTACCCAGCAAGAAGCTGTGTACAAGCTGCGGCCCTCCCAAAAGGTGCTTTAGTTGAGATTGAAGTTATCGCTGGGTAGATGTTTTTTAAAAAGAAAAAATACTTATTCCCGATTGAAAAGCCACCTTCGAGGCTTGATTACAAAAGCATAATTATTGGTTTATTTGCCACATATATTTTGGCCGTCATTTTTATGTTTTATATCGTAAAAAGTAGTAACGAGATAAGCCAAAAAACCACAGACTTTTTTTTCAACCAATCTCCTGATCTGATCGTTGTTCCAACTGGAGACAAAGGGCGTATTTCATTGGCCATAGAAATGGCCAAGCAACATAACCTCTCAAATATTTTCATCACTGGAGTATATAAAAAAAACTCCCTTGAAAATATCATTCCCAAAAATATACCAGACGACATCAATGTAAATTTTTTTGAGATTGACTACGTCGCCTCAAATACGGTGGAGAATGCGATCCTTACACTTAGATATATTAGGCACCACCAAGAAATAAAACGAGTACTCGTAATATCCAGTGATTATCATATCCCTCGAATAAAAATGATTTTTGATCAATTGACCCTTCCAAGTGACGAATTTGAAGTTTTTTATCAGGGGAAGTCGTCTAATTACCTAAAACTTAGGTCATTAAAAAAACTTCACTTTGAAATGATTAAATACATAAGAAACTTTGTCATGCTAACCATGTGGACACCGGAAATTGAAGAGGTTTAATTAAGCCCGCTGTACACTGATAACTTCTTCGAGAGCTTCTATATTATGAATTGATTTTAGAAGTTCAGAGTAATCTCCGACCTCAATTTCAAAAATAAATGACCCTCTCCTATCAGGGAGAGATTTCGCCATCGCAGAACGAATATTGATTCCTTGGTTGGTAATTTGATTGGAGATCAAAGATAAAATACCAGGCTTATCAAGCGTAATAACTCTTATCGTTACTGGATATTTAATTCCAAGATTTGGATTCCACTCTACATTTACTCCTCGATCGAGCTCAGTTGAGTTCACTCTTTTACACTCTTTAGTATGAACCGTGATTCCGCGACCTCTTGTGACGTAACCAACAATGGAATCCCCAGGGATGGGGTTACAACATTTGGCCATCCGAACCATCAAATCATCAAGGCCATCAACGATAACCGCATTATCCATGTTGGATTTTGATCTGGAGGATTTTTTAATTTTATGTGAAAACGTTTCAATTTCACTTAACTTATTTTCTTCCTCTTCTTTTTCAACAATTTTTTTAAGACTTGGAAGCTCTTGAATAACAGCTTTTATGTCTGTTTTTCCAGCTCCGATGTTAATTAGAAGATCACCAAAATTGGCCATGTTAAATTTCTCGACAACAAATTTCTCATCGCCAAATTTTTTAATTTGTTTAATTGAGGAACCATAAACTCGACATGCTTTTTCAAAGATGTCTGTTCCTTCTTCTTTTTTCTTCTCTCGATCTTCCTTTTGAAGCCATTGTTTAATCTTTGCTCGCGCTCGACCAGACTTAACAATATTTAGCCAGTCTTTTGAAGGCTTTTGTGTTTTTGAAGTTAAAATCTCAATCGTATCACCACTTTTCAAATGATGACGTAGCGGGACAATACGGCCATTTATTTTTGCGCCCACACACTTATGACCTACTTCTGTATGAACTGCGTACGCAAAATCTAACGGAGTTGCACCATAGCGAAGCTCTCTAACATCACCTTGAGGGGTAAAAACAAAAACTCCTCCAATATCAAGGTCATTTTTGACCGTGTACATAAACTCCGAATTGTTTTCGACACTTTGATTGTAGTCTAGAAGTTCTTGAACCCATTCAAGTTTATTAGTTCCAGAAGCAATGCCTTCTTTATATTTCCAATGGGCTGCAACACCAGTCTCAGCAACTTCATCCATTTCGTGAGTTCTGATCTGGATTTCAATTCTTTCGGCTTTAGGCCCTATAACAGTTGTGTGCAGACTTTGATAATTATTAACTTTTGGGATGGCAATATAGTCCTTAAACCTTCCCGGAATTGGCGTGTATGATGAGTGAATAATACCGAGGCATTTATAACATTCTGTAATATTATTAACGATAATTCTAAATGCTAAAATATCTTGAATTTGATCGTAATCAACGCCGCGATTAGCAATTTTTTTGTATATAGAATAAAAATGCTTAGGTCTGCCTTTAACCTCTGCTTTAAGCGAGTACTCATTTAGTTTTTCAATAAGTATGTTACGAGTGTCTTTGATATAACTTTCTCGCTCACTTTTTTTCATCGCAACTTTTTCACGAAGCTCGTAATATGTCTCTGGCTTTAAAAACCGAAGGCATAGATCCTCAAGTTCTGACTTAACGGAGTTAATACCAAGTCTGGTTGCTAGTGGAACATAAATATCTAGGGTTTCTTTAGCGATCTTTTTTTGTTTTTCTTCGGAAACATATTGAAGGGTTCGCATGTTGTGCATTCTATCGGCTAGTTTAACGATAATAACCCGAATATCCTTGGCCATAGCGACGACCATTTTTCTGAAGTTTTCTGCTTGAGACTCTTCTTTCGTTTTAAATTTAATTTTTGAAATTTTTGTTAAACCGACAACTATTTGTGCTACGGCGGGGTTAAATTCGTCTTGAATTTCAGTTGGCTCAACCCCACAGTCTTCAACAACATCATGAAGAAGACCTGCAATAATCGAATCTAAATCTAACCTTAGCTTTACAAGCGTCGCCGCCACATTAATTGGATGAATTATATAATCTTCGCCAGACCTTCGTTTTTGTCCCTCATGAGCTTTCGTTGCATAATTAAATGCTTTTCTAAGCATGACAAAATCAGCATCAGGGTAATAGGCAGTCACCCTGGATATAAGGGTATCACAATCTAAATCCCGCTCGTGTGAAAAATCAAAATTATTAACCATCTACTACCTATTATAACCTAACTTATTAACTTTTTTACCAGCCCGTATAACTCTTTGTAGG
>MDTG01142973.1_pt1 | contig 12624 bp, 12 predicted proteins | sample 811421 | NCBI WGS metagenome assembly MDTG01 (sample SAMN05326645, study PRJNA326480) | marine metagenome | isolation source: seawater | place: Pacific Ocean: South East | collected 2011 | reverse complement strand
AATAGGTTTTAATTCACTTAATATTCAAGATCAAGATTGGAGTTATATAAACTTAGCTAAAAACGTCATATTTGATAAATTTACAAATGATAATTTTTCTTATTCAGGAAGGTTGTCTTATTCTAAAGCATCACTTGAAATGTTTTTAAATAGCAATTTAATGGGCTTTGGACATTATTCAAGTGAGTATATGTTAGATTTTGATAAAATGGAAGGTCATGCAACAACAACTTCAGCTTTTTTCGGTCTTATTGCAGATCTTGGTCTATTTGGAATATTTTGTATTGTTTTATATACACGTTTTTTTAATTTATTTGGTTTATTTTCTATTCCAATAACATTTGTTTGGTTAAATAGTGAATTTATGCCTTATAATTATTTTACATTGTTTTTATTGGCATATATATCTACTAATTATTTTCCAAAATTATTTGATAATAGAAGTAATTTGATATTCAATGATTAAGTATAAAAAGAAATTAATTGACTTAAGTTTACATTTATATCGGCAATCTTTAATTTTTAGGGATTTTGGAAATTTGAGCATTAGATTTAATAAAGAACTTTTGATTAAAGCAAGTGGTCGGCCAATGTCCAATCTTTCTGAAAATGACTTAGTTAATGTAGAACTTAAATCTGGTAATTATTATTCAAAGCTAAAGCCATCATCTGACACTGCTACTCATATTGAGATTTATAATGCTTTTGAAGAAATTAATGGAGTGGTTCATTCTCATTCACTTTACGCTACTGCATGGGCACAGTCAGGCAACCCTATTCCTTGTCTTGGAACTACACATGCTGACTATTGGAATGGACAGATACCAATTACTAGGGAACTTAAAGATCAAGAAATTGATGGCGATTACGAAAAAGAAACAGGTAAAGTAATTATAGAAAAGATAAATGAATTAAACTTATCACCTCTTTATTGCCCTGGTATATTAGTGGCTAATCATGGTCCTTTTACTTGGGGTGCAACAATTGAGGATGCAGTAAAGAATGCTGAGATAATGGAATACGTTGCTAAGTTAGCTTGGTTATCTCATTCTATTAATCAAAATGCAGAACCAATCTCTCCCAGCTTACTTAAAAAGCATTTTTTCCGTAAACATGGATCAGATGCTTACTACGGACAGGATTCAGATTGACTAGTGTTCTAAATCCACTATTTGAAGTTCGCTTTAATGCTCTGATATATCGATTCAGATTCTTAATACTTTATATAGTTTTTGGTTTACTTTCTCTTTTGTTTGAGTTTTTTTTTCGTTCTTATTTAATTGGCCTTGGTTTTGATAAAATCATAACAACATTGTTAGCTGTTGGAGGAGGAATTTTCTTTGCTTTTTGGACAAATATGAAATTTAATTTTAAGATTCCTCGTTCTAGAAGAAACCGCGCATTAATTTATTTTGTTTTAATTTCTAGTTTTTCTGGAATTCTGCAATGGTTACTAAAAATAATATTAGCATTTGATTATCTAAGCTATGAATTTACTCGTTTGTTAATATCAGGAGCTGTATTTCTTTTAGCTTATACTTTACACCGAAAGTACTCTTTTCGTGACTTTAAGAAAGTAGGTGTTGCAATTTATGCTAATGGCGTTGAAGACCTAGAAAATATACACAGGAAGATTGGTCAATATCCTGACTTCATACATGTTGATGTTGTTGATAAATCGATGAGTAAAAATGCAAATGAAGTAAAAACGTACCGTTTGGAAACTATGAAAGCCTTTTGGCCCCAAGCTCAAGTTCAATCTCACATTATGTCAACTCAACCAACAAAATGGCTAGATCAGATTTTACCACATTCTGATGTGATCTATATTCATGCTGAGTGTAATGAAAATGTTGGTGATATTTTAGATTTAATTAAACAAAATAATAAAATGGCAGGTTTAGCATTAACAATGAAAACAAATCCTGATGACATATTAGAATTATTAAAGAAAGCTGACTATGTTTTACTTCTTACAATACCTAATCCAGGTAGCTCAGGTCAAAAATTTGATATGGATGGACTTGATAGAATAAAACAGATAAACAAACTACCTTTTAGAAATCAATTTGTAGTATGCGTTGATGGTGGGGTTAATGAAAATATTGTAAATATGTTAGAAGTTGAAAATATTGTTTCTGGATCCTCAGTACTTAAAAGTCCAAATCCTAGAAAACAAATCATGCGTCTTCAGACTGTTGGTCGTTACGAAGCTTAATGCAGCATGAACAAATCAAGTATAAAATTCAAGAGGCATTATTAAATAAACTTTGTGAAATTAAAAATGTTATTTCAGTTACAATTGTTGGCTCCTTTGTTAACAATAAGGATCTTTATGGAATAAGTGATATCGATACAATTGTTATAACAAAATCCTTAAACAAGAAAATTTTTGACTCTTGTTATAAAGCGGTAAGTAATATTGATTTAAAAAATTGTGGTCTTAATAATTATAAGTTGAAAATTAATACTACTTTTGGTCCCTTAAAATTCGACAAACCTAATCTTGCAGTAGTACATCTTATGATTTATGATATCAAATCTCATAGATATCATGTTATCAAAAGCCCATTTACTTGTTTCGATTGGGAGCGCAGTAATACAAGAATTGGTTTAAGTTTAAAAGAAATTTTTCCAGTAGGCATACTTCAATTTCGTGATTTTATGGAGGTAAGACGTAGTCTTGAAAATTATATTGATGATTTAGAGCAGAATGTTATTAGTTATCGTGAATATTATTTTGATTCTAATAAAACTATTGAGATTAAAAAGAATAAACCTATGGATACTCGTCATAGTGGAGAATATTCTTATCACATTGTAAGAAATTTAATATCTAACTATTTGAAACTAAATAATCAAAAAAATAATTCTTATTCTTCGGATGATATAAAAAAAGAAATTAAACGATTATTTTATGATAAAAGCAATTATTATGAAAAAAAGTTTAATATTATTTCAACAATAAAATCAAAAAGAGAAAACAACTTTCCTGAAGATATATTAATGTGGACCAAACTTTTTTTAAATGATTTTCAAAAAATGATAAAGACAGAATGGCGTGATGCTATTGCTATTTATTTTATCCGACATTATAAAACAAAATTAAATGATGGAACATTCCTAGGTCAGGGGAGAAACCCTGGAATTGATAAATCAATTAATTACTATATAGATTATCAACCTCAATCAATTATACACTGCAGCCCTATGCTAAGATGTATAGAAACGGCTAAGTCATTATCATCAGGGTTTAAAATAATGAAAGATGATCGTTTACATGAGTACAATTATGGATTTGCAGAAGGATTATGTTATGATGAGTTAGTTAATAAATATCCTAAAATTTCATCTGATTGGGAAAACGGAAAAGATCCGTATTTTCCGGGTGGAGAAAATACAAGAGATGTATTTAATCGCCTTAAATCTTTTTTAAAGGATTTAGCTAAAGAGCTTGATAGTTCTAATAATAAAAAACCAAAATATATAGTTACACATAATGGCGTTTTGCGTTGTTTATTAGGGGATGCATTTGGTTTAAATCTAAAAGATTGGTATAAGCTAGAGATACCTCATGGAGTATCACTCGAGTTTCTCTATCATAATCAAAAATTTTATCCAAATATTCCAAGAGAGATTTGTGGAGAAATAATGCAGAAAATTGGCTATTCATCAGCATGAGTCTTGGCGTTTTTATAATTCCAAAAAAACCTTTAATAACTGATATATTTAAATGGAAGAAAAAGATTGAAATTGAGTTTCCTGGTGAACCCTATACACTTCACCCTCCCCATATGACATTAATTAATGTAGAGGTTACAGATAAAGAAGATTGTTTAATTGCACTTAAATCAGAAATAGATAAAATTAAACCAATAAGAGTTTTAGTAAACTCACGAGATCTTTTCTGGGATGATCATTCTACTGGTGGACATACAATGTATTTTAGTGTTGAGCCTAATAAAGTTCTATTTGGAATTCAAAAATCTTTAGCCACTGTAATCAAACCATTTATAAAACGATTACCATTACCAAATAGTTTAATTAACAATAATAAACTTTATAATAGCTTTAAAAAGTATGGGTTCCCGTTTGTGGGAAAACATTGGAAGCCGCATTTTTCAGTATCTTCTATACGAACTAATAAAACTGATCCAATTTTTAAAGATTTTCTTTCAGAAATGAATCAATATAATTTTATTGTAGACCATATTTCTTTATGGAATATTAATGGGGACAAACATATAAAATTAAAAGATTATAAGATCGAATGAGAAAAGTAAATCTTATTCCTATGGCTGGAGAAGGTCAGCGTTTTATTGATAAGGGGTATGCTACACCCAAACCACTAATTGATATTAACGGTTTACCTATGGTAGTAAGAGCTGCACAGAGTTTGCCAAAAGCTGATCAGTGGATATTTGTTTGTCGTGATAATCATATAAAAGAGTCAGAAATAGATAAAATATTAATAAATTATTTTCCAGGAGCAATTATTATTTCTGTTAGTCAATTAACTGAAGGTCAAGCTAGCACATGTCTTTTATCAAAGGATTATTTAAATCCTGATGATCAGCTTACCATTGGTGCGTGCGATAATGGAATGGAATACAATCATCTTAAATTTTCTACAATTATGAATGAATATGATGCGGTAGTTTGGACTTTTAAAAATAATCCCACTGTTTTACATAATCCCCAAATGTACGGATGGGTCAAAATAAATTCATTAGGAATTGCCGAAAGAATTTCATGTAAAACACCAATAAGCGATCAACCAATAAATGATCATGCCATTATCGGATGTTTTAGTTTTAAAACTGCTGAGATATTTATTGAATGTTCTGAGCAGATGATTGCTAAGAATAGAAGAATTAATGGAGAATTCTATTTGGATATTGTTATGGATGAATGTGTATTGAATGGCTATTCTGTTACACCATTTCAAGTTAATAAGTACACTTGCTGGGGTACTCCAAAAGATTTAGAAAAATATTTTAAGTAATAATTAATCAATAATTATAAACGGATCTTCTACTAATTCAATATATTAAGAAATTATTCAAGTTTTTAATAGTTGGTGCAATTTCAACAGTTATTAACTATCTGGTATTTATTTATTTGTATAAGGAATTTAATCTATTCTATATTTTCTCATCAACCTCAGGTTATTTATCTGGCTTATTATTTGGATATTTCTTTAATAAATATTGGACCTATATAGAGCAGATTGAATTAAAGAAAAGTTATATTTTTAATTATTTTTTATTATATACCATTTCATTATTTATCAGTCAGCTCTTCCTTTATTCTATTGTTGAAGTATTTATTATAGATCCTCTGTATGCAAATATTATTGCAATTTTATTATCTACAACAATAAACTTTTTAGGTACTAATTATTATATTTTTAAAAAAAACTAAAAACATTAATGGCTTTAGTTGGATAAGTAATATCACAATTTTTCAAACTCTTACTTCTCACTTTATATAACGATTAAATCCTGCAATAATTCATAACATTGGAAAATACTTTGCAATTAAAAAAGTTTTTTATTTATTTGCCATAGAACAAACCAAAGGGGATTATTATGAATTCGGTGTTTATAAAGGCTCATCTTTTACCCACGCCGTACGATGTGCTAAGTCTAACCAAAAAATTGATAATAATTTTTCAAATATGAACTTTTATGGATTTGATTCTTTTTCATATAAAGGATCAAAGGAGAAAGGAGTATGTGGAGCCTTTCAAAAATTTGTTAGTGAAAATAATATATCAAATAGAACAATATTTAATTACGGAATGGGTGGTGTAGTTAAAATAAGAATATGATTAACTCTAATTATTTAGTTAAAAGACGAAATCCTATATCTTATTCAATATGGGCGATGCCAGTTGGTAAAGAGAGTAATATACTGAAAAACACTATTAATTTGTTCAGTGCTGATTTTGGTGGACCTATATTTGAACCTCATGTTAGCTTAGTAAGTAGTTTTCTCGGTAGTGAAAAAGTGCTTTTACAAAAAGTGAAAACAATTTCAAAAAAAATAAAACCTTTTGATATTTATTTTGATGGTATTGCATATTTAGATGAGTTCTTCCGATCTATCTTTTTTAAAGTTAAAGTGAACACAGGCTTACAATTAGCAATAGATATTACAAGTAAAGATTTAAATTGGAATGACAAGGATTGCTTACCACACTTGAGCTTGGCTTATGGAGATTACACTAAAAAAGAAAAAGAAAAAATGATCTCAACAATTAAAATAATACCTAAAGGATTTTTTGTTGATCATATATTTTTGGTCCATAATGATGAAATAAATCTTAATTGGGAAATCATAAATGCATTTCCACTTAGTAATTACCCTTAAATGCTGAAACTATCCATTGTTATCCCTTGTTACAATGAAGCTGGAAATATTTACTCTCTTTTAAATAAGTTAGAATCAATCCAAAGTAAAGAAATTGAAGTCATTTTAGTTGATAATGGATCAACTGATAACACGTCTGACATTTTAGATAGTAAGCTAAATAATGAACAATTAAATATTAAATTTATATCATTAGATCAGAATATTGGTTATGGTCATGGAATAATGAGTGGTGTAAAAAAAGCATCTGGCGAAGTGATTGCCTGGACACATGCTGATTTACAAACTGATCCTTTAGATGTCGTTGATGCATATAAAATTTTTGAACAATATATAGATAATGAAAAATCTATATTAAAAGGGAAACGGATTGGAAGGAATCTTTTTGATGCCTTTTTTACGAATGGAATGGCTATACTTTCTTCTTTTTTCATGGGAGTAAAGCTTGATGATATAAATGCTCAACCAAAAATGTTTCATCGGGAATTTTTGAATAAAATGCAATATCCTCCTGAAGATTTTTCCCTAGATTTGTATTTTTTATATCAGGCAAAAATTAATGAATATAATATAATAGAATTCCCAGTTCATTTTGGTAAGCGATTGTATGGAGAATCAAAAGGCGGCGGGTCATTAATAGGAAAATGGAAATTAATTAAGCGTACCTGGAATTATATGATTAAACTTAAAAATAATATAGGCGATTAATGTGGAAATAATTATTCATAGAGTAAATAAAATACAAAAATTAAAGAAAATTGACCAAAAATATGGAGTTGAAATTGATATTAGAGCATTGGGTAGTGAGCTTATTTTAAATCATGAACCCTTTAAAGAAGGCGAAAAATTAATAGACTACCTTGATGAATATAATCATGGTACACTAGTATTGAATGTTAAGGAAGATGGAATTGAAGAAAATATATTACAAATGGTAAAACAAAGATCACAAATAAAAAGCTTTTTTCTATTAGATGTTGAATTTCCTTATTTATATCGCGAATCAAGAAAAGGAGAAAAGAATATTGCAGTGCGCTTCTCTGAAGATGAGAGTATTGAAACGGTTAAAAATTACGTTGGTATGGTGGATTGGGTATGGATAGATACTAATACAAAGATGCCAATTTCTAATAATAATAAAAACATATTAAAAAATTTCAAAAATTGTTTGGTTTGTCCTGAAAGATGGGGAAGACCTTATGATATCAAAATGTATAAACAAAAATTGGATTCAATAGGGTTTGTTCTTGATTCTGTAATGACTTCACTTGATTGTAAATCATATTGGGAATAAATAAATTTGTAAATCAAAATTATTTGTAAGAGATATTTATTTAATTTTTATTTATTAAACCAAATTAGAATAAAATATGAATTTGAATTTTTTATTATTCAAACAATTTAAATTGTTTAAAGCAAAGTATATTTGGATTTCATTATCATTTATATCCATAATATTCTTTTTTCTTATAACTAGCTTAGCGAACTCTGATCTTTCTGAGGGTAGATTTTCTTTATTTATGGATGAAAGATTAATATTTGATGGTATTGAAAATATATTACATGCAAATGATTTTAATAACTTTCTATGGACAATTTTTGATGGAGGGGATCACCGATATGGAAGAATTTTATGGAATGTTACAGCTTTCTTTTCTTATTACCCTGAATCTATTCTTGGTTCTTCAGGACAAATTTATGCTAGTCGAATGGTGCAGGCTATTTTAATTGTTATATCTTTTGGTTTACTTTCAATAACTTTTTTAAAAAACTGGTTTTTAAGATTTTCTTTGCTCACATGCCTTTTTTCTATGCCTTTTACATATTATTATGCTTCTATGCCAAAACCAGAACCGTTGCAATTATTATTTTTGGCTATTTTTTTATATTATTTTAATAAAAAATTAATGAAGCTAGGAGGTCCATATTGGATTTATTTAGGATTAGCATTTGGAACAAAAATATCCGCATTACCTCTTATTTTAATTTTTATGTTATTTGCATGTCTAAATCATTATTTAAATAACAATAGTGACTTAATATTTGATAAAATTGTTTATTCAATTGGTTTTGTATTAATAGGGCTAGCAATTTCAGTTCCAATTTTGTTTCCTAATATTATATTATCATTTATTGCTTATTATGTTGTAAAAAGTTTTATTTATTTCAAATTAAAAAAATATCATTGGATATATAATATTTTATTAATTGGATCTATTGGTTTTCTAAATTTCTTTATTTCTTATGAATTATACAAAAATAATATTATTACAGGTTTGGCGCAGTGGGGTGGGAGCACTTTTTTAAAAACAGGTCATGGTGCAGATATAGTTAATATTGGACTAATTGATTGGGTTCATTATTTTATATTTGATTGGATGCAAGCGCCATTAATTATTTCAATCTCATTAATATTAATAGCTTTTATTTTATCATATTCTATATTTGTTAAAGAATTATTTTTATCAAAAAAAATATCCTATTCTCCTAAAATCATTCCTTTAGTTATATTTATTTCTGGGTTGGCATTGAATTTTTCAATATTTATTAGTGTTCAGCGTATTTGGGGTTTTTATTTATTTATTGGAACTGCTCTTTCTTTGGTTGGATTATTATCTATTATTGAAAATTTTATCGTCAATGATCGAACAAAAACAACTGACCTAACAATGTCTAATCAAAAACCAGAATATTATTTTTCTTTTCTAGCACTATTTCTCTTGGTATTTATGACTAATATCTGGTGGTTACCATCTAGTATTGATCATTATAAGGACCTTGCTAATCGAACCAATAATCAACATTATTTAAATGAATATAAATCTTACATTCAGGTAAAAGAATATTTATTCAAATATTCAAATCAGCAAAAGAGACGTTTACATGTTTCATATGATCCATCATTATTTCTTCCTAGAAATAATGAATTCTATCAAATTAATGAGTTTTGGGGTCCTTTTACTAATTGGGAATCTTTTCCAGATGTTGTTATTTTTAGTAAAAATTTAAAATTACGTATATATAAACCTCTTTTACCTGAATCCGTTGAATACCATGATAGGATTTTAGAAAGTGAGGGTTATAAAAAATATGTTATAACAGGTAAAGATAATTGTAATAATAATTATTGTTATAAAAGAGTTGTTGATTTAGAAAACGGTGGAGAAATATTAATAAAAATTTCTGTATAATTAATATTAACATATTAATTAGTACGAATAAATTTCAAATTATTTATTGAATCTAAATATAATTAGAAAAAAAACAGATTTACCTCTGGTATCCATCGTAACTCCAGTTTACAATGGTGAAAAATATATTGAAGAAACAATTAAGAGTATTATTAATCAATCATATCAAAATATTGAATATATTATTATTGATGGAAAATCTAATGATAATACTTTAAAAATTATTAATAAGTATTATTCAAAAATTAGTAAAATAATTTCTCAATCTGATGCTGGACAAGTAGATGCTATAAATCATGGGTTCTCTTTAGCAAAAGGGGAAATACTTGGTTGGCTAAACTATGATGATATATTATTACCAAATGCAGTTGAAAGAATAGTAAATGTATTAAAAAAAGATAATGTGTTTTTTACTTATGGGCATACATACTTGATTGATCATAATGGAAATACTTTTTTCAATTTAATAACCTGTAAACAAACATATTTTAGCTATAGATATGATGGAGGCAATATTTTTCAAGGAACAGTAATGTTTAAAAGAGATTTGTGGAATAGATATGGACCATTAAATATAAATTACAAGTATATGTTTGAATATATACTTTTTGATGAGTTTTTTAAAAATAGTAAAGGAAAGTATATTAATCACTTTTTAGCCAAATATCGCATACATAATGAAGCGATATCATCTAAGTTAATCGATGTAGGAAATAGAGAGAAGAAGAGGATGCGAAGATTTGATAATATATTATTAAAAATAATTTTCAAGACTAGAAGAATAGTTCGATATATTTTTGATAAAAACTTTTTTTTATGGATTAAGTAGAATGTGCGGAATATTAGGTTTTTTTGGAGAAAAAAACACTTTAAATAAAAACATATTTGAAGAGGCATTATCTGTCCTTAGCCATAGAGGACCAGATGATTATGGAACTTATTATAAAGATGGCATATTTATGGGGCACAGAAGACTTTCAATAATTGATTTATCTCAGGCAGGAAGACAGCCAATGGTAGATAAGAGTTCAGGTGTTGTAATTACGTTTAATGGAGAGATATATAATTATATTGAATTGAGAAAAAAACTTGAAATAAAAAAATATAAATTTTTTACAGAAACTGATACGGAAGTTCTTATTAAATCCTATTTAGAATGGGGAAGCGATTGTGTGAAACATTTCAATGGCATGTGGGCATTTGCTTTATGGGATCCAAGAAAGAATATAGTTTTCTTCTCTAGAGATCGTTTTGGTGTGAAGCCCTTTTATTATAATTATGAATCAAAAAAAGAGTTTTACTTTGCTTCAGAACCTAAGGCTATAAATAAAATTATTGGTTCACAAACTGTAAATAAAAAAGCTTTATTCAATTTTGTAGTTTATGGAAATCACTATAATTCAAATATGTCTTATTATGAAAATATTTCAGTTTTACCACCATCAAATTGTGGTATCTATAACATGGATAATAATAAAATTAAAATATGGAATTATTGGAATTACCCTAAAGTTGAAATTAAAGATAATAGTAAAAGTAATATCTTGGCTTATTTTTCAGATTTGTTTGACAATGCAGTAAATATTAGACTACGTAGCGATGTTCCTGTAGGGATAACATATTCAGGAGGAATTGATTCGACATCTATTCTTACTAGTATGACTAAAAGTAAATCTAATTTTACTGCTTTTACATCAGTTTATTCTGATGATGAAAGAGGTGAGGAAGATTGGGCTAAGCTAGGTATAAATAAATATGAAAATATAAAGTTAAAAAGTGTAGTTGCTTCTAGTAATGATTTATTAGATACAATGACAAAGATTTCATGGCATCTTGATGGTCCTACATATTCTCCTGCAGTTTTACCATTATGGTTTTTAATGAAGGAATCTCGGAAGATGAATATACCAGTTTTACTTGAAGGTCAGGGAGCTGATGAGGAGTTGGGTGGATATACATGGTATTCAATCGTCAATTTATTAAATGTTATATCTCATTTTATAACACTTAAAGATATTAAAGGTCAAAGTATCAATAAAATAATTACTAGTATAATTAAAGCTTATGGTTATAATCAGTCTATACTTTGGCTATTGAGGGAATTATTCCCTGTATTAAAGAAGGTTTATAATTATAATATTGGTTTGCATAATATAATTAAAGATTATCATAATATAGTTGATTATGATACAAGTGGAAAAAGTATAAATAAAAGTAGTTATAATGCAGTCACAAAAAGAATGATAAATGATCATTCTAAAAATATTTTACCAGGTTTGTTACATTATGGGGATTCAATAAGCATGGCTCACTCAATTGAATCTAGACATCCCTTTTTAGATTATAGATTGGTTGAGTGGTTATTTAAGCAACCAGATTCAACAAAAATTTATAATGGAGTTAGTAAAATTATCCTAAGAGAATATCTTAAAATGAACGGACAAAATAATATTGCAAATAGATATGATAAGAAAGGGTACCCAACCCCAATCAACAAATGGCTATTAAATGAAAACAGTAAAATACTTCATGATACAATATTATATAGTAATGCAAAATTATATGATTTTATAGAAGCTAAAAATCTAGTAAAAATGACAAAAAGGCTTGAAAAGGGTGATGTAAAAATGGCACATCATTTATATAAGTTGCTAAGTATTGAGATTTGGTTAAATGAATGTTTTTAATTAATAAAAATAATAAATTTATTACCAACAATAATGTATCAATAATTCAACCTTTTATTCCTCATTATCGTGAGCAATTCTTTTTAAATCTATCTAAAAGAATTGAATTTGACTTATTTTGTGTAGAAAGAGTAAAAAGTTCTGATTCTTTTAATTTAAGTAAAAATATTAGTTTTACTTGGTTAGCTTGTTTTAAGCTAGGTCCTATATTCTTTTTCAACCCTTTTTCAAAAAAAATATTAAAAAACAATATAATTATTATTACGGCAGATCCAAGATGGATAGGATTATATATTTTATTATTATTAAAAAAGGTTTTAAGAAAAAAAATTATTTTATGGACTCAAGGTGTTAGTGTTAAACATGGTTTT
>MDTG01373318.1_pt1 | contig 12625 bp, 6 predicted proteins | sample 811421 | NCBI WGS metagenome assembly MDTG01 (sample SAMN05326645, study PRJNA326480) | marine metagenome | isolation source: seawater | place: Pacific Ocean: South East | collected 2011 | reverse complement strand
TAATGGCCATTGCATACCATGCTGCTTTAAAAATTGGGGAGGGAAACAACAAATGAAACGCATTGAAGAATGTACACAAGAGAGAAATATAGAAGAAAAAGAAGACATATTAGAACCTAGGTTGATGCGACAAACCTCTGAAACCGATAATTATATAAAAGCAGCAGAAAAATTCCCGTTAGATCCTAGCCGATGGGGTTATTTACCACTATCGGTACAAAAATTATTAAATACAGATAATCAAAAATGCTATGTAAGTGCAACAAACACTCATTTAAAACCACACCACCCATGTTTAGTTCGCAGAGGCGTTGAATTAAATCGTAAACAATCGTTTATTGCATGTATAGCGGATGTTTTTGTAGAAATTACAAAAAGCAATGATATATTGTCTATTCAAAATATGAAGGATATTATAATTAATGCTATAAATCTTGATTTATATATGGTTTATCATAACGGTAATTTAGTTAATTTATTTGAACCTAGTGATATTACAGAAATAAATACTAGTAAATATGAAAATACAAATATTTATAAAGAATGGACCAAAAATCATGATCCAGATGACTTATATTTAAAGAAAATTGTTGGATCTTATGAAAATTTTATTAGATACATTCGCAATGATAAAATTAAAATAAATGAAACATATTTATGGGATATAATTTGCCGACCAAACCCTTTATTATTCCCGTCAGGGCTTAATTTGGTAATAATAGAAATACCAAATATTGATATAACCGATAATGTTGGCATACGTTGCCCAAAAAATCAATATTCACGTGAAATATTTGATGATAATAAAAAAACATTAATTTTATTAAATATCGACGAGTATTATGAACCAATTTATATGCTTGAAGACGTTGAAAATAATTATTTAGTTACCAGATTATTTTATTTAAAAAGCACATCAATTGCATCTGATTTAAGAAATACATTAAAAATGATTAAGGCAGCAATGAATGAAAAATGTACTCCTATGGAAAGTAGACCAAAGGTTTATAAATTTAAAAGAAATTTACCGTTGAAAAGTATAGTAAATGCTTTATTAAAGCAAAATTATGAAATTAAAGATCAGATTATAAATTATTCGTCACAAGTTATAGGTGTTATAGCAGAAAAAAATGACAAGGCCGTTTTTATTCCAACATATCCTTCATCTATTATGTTAAATTTAACACCTGGATATAAATGGATGGACGATGACAGTATAATTAACTCTTATCAAGACACATTAGATTTTTTAATACGTGCAAAACACGATGCCAATATTCTTAGTATGCCAAAAGTTAAAATAATAGATGACGGACTAATTGTAGGTATATTAACCGAAACAAATCAATTTGTGTCTACAATTCCAGAACAAGATACATATGGAGATGATTTATTAAAAATAGATAATATGAACTACAATAGTGCTGATTTAACAATTAAAGAAGATGCCAGAGATTTAGATAGGATTTATTTTATAAAAAATATCAAATTAGAAACTAATTTTTTTAATGTATTTAGAAATACGATACGGATATTGTTAGGTCGTTTTAATAATAAACAAATTCGTCATAATATAGAACATATTATAGCAAATAATGAGATGGAATATGTAAATAAATTACAAAATATAGAAGGGCTATTAAAAGAATTATTAGATGAGCATGTTATATTTACAAATTATGATACCAATGCATGGAATGATATCCAAGAGATTACAAACTGTTTATCAATGGATAAATGTGATAACCGACGTTATTGTTTATTGAGTCAAGGAAGTGAATGTAAATTAATTATACCAAAGCAAAATCTAATAAATAATTTAGATAATGAAGAAATGTATTACGGGAAAATGGCCGATGAACTAATTAGATATAATAGAATAAATCGGTTTATTTTTCAACCAAAACAATTTTTATCATTTACAGAATTAAAATATAATTTACGTCCAAATGAAATTATTTTATTGCAATCATTATTAACACAAGAATACTTTGACGACTTAGCCTACGAGGATAAAAATGAATATGTAAAATCTAATACACATAATACTGCACAACCATTATTAACTCAACCATACTCAAATGAAATGAAATTAGATACAACATTACATGAAGATACTCCAGAACAAAACACATGTTTAGCTCCTACCAAAGCTAATATTTCAAATAAATGGAAGGCACATTTTCCGCCAAAATCCTTTGAATTTATTTTTGAAAACAATCCACCGTCTTGTTCGTTTAATATTTTATTAACTATTATTAGGTATCACACACACGACGAAACAATACAATATCAAAATTTAAAAGAAATATTAATATCAGAATACAATAAATATAAAAATGAAAAATTCACAAATATTTTAAATATATTAAAATATCAAGGAAAATCTATTCAAATAAATAAAATTATTCAAAATAAGTTATCTTTAAACGCATTTATAATGAGCGATGATTATTATTTAACTAATTTAGATATTATTTTATTAGCTAGAGTTTTTCGGTTGCCATTAGTTCTTTATTCCGGTACAAAAATGCACGAAACTAATAACCAAGTTGTAGTATTAAACCCAGATAATGTTGCACAGCAAAAATATTATTATATTAAATCCCCTGCAGTTAAATTAAACAATCAAGGGAAATATAGATTGATAATTAAAATAGAAAAACAACAAAACAACATATTTATTTCTCTCGATTCTATCAGTTTATTTTTAAAAAATTTAATTCAATCCGTGAATTTTGACATTGAAAATTACATAGAAACATATGTAATTCAGAAAAGATTAAAATTAAAAATTAAAAAACAAAAAACCAAGCTTGTTTTAATGTCATCGAAGTAATATACATATAAATATTTTTATATATTATCTAACTCATCTAATACAGGCCTAAATAGCTGAATATGTCTATAATAATGTTCAGATGTAAGAGGGTTTGTTGTCCATGTAATGCCATCATCAGAAATTGGATATCTTGTTTCCATTTGTGTATTTATAGAATTCGCCAATCTTGTATTGATAGAATTAGCAAATGAATTAACATCCGTTTCTAATATTTGTATCAAATCCGCCTCTTTTTTTTTTGACAATTGCGATATTATATTTAAATTACTTTTTAATTTACTTTTTGAATGCGCGCGGAGCTCCGGGTTTAATGAATAGTTACTATATAAATATAGTTTAATATAAGGAGAAAATACAAGTAATAATTGTGATGATGTTAAACTATCTAATATATTATTATCTTCGAAGTAATAATTATACGTATCTAGTAATTCTGTTACATAATAACATTTTTGATCATAAGAAGCATTTAATATAAATTGATTAATAGAAAAATCTCTAATAGTAGCCTCATTTTGTCTAAGAAATATATTTAAATTAAAATTAGCTAAAAAAAAATTGTGAAAAAGACTAGGCATTATATAACTACTTTCTTTTAATGCATAATATATATTATATAATACACTCTTAGAAAATGCTACATTAGTATATGGATTTCTAATTACCAAAGGTTCACAGAAAAAATTTACCGTATTTGATAAAGATTTATTTATTATAGAAATAATATCACTTATTTTAAACTTATATCTTAAATTATTATCATATATATCCAATATTATATTATTATTATAATTTTTAAGTGGAACAAAACATAAATCCGTGTCATTTTTAAAGGTCCTAGCCTTATTGTATTTAAAAATATAGGCCAATTTATTAAAAGCTAAATAACAAAATTGCGATTTATTAAATTGGTTTAAAATGTGCATTTTATCATTTTCATTAATAAGAGGATTTTGTAATACTTTTTTAAAAATGCGATATTTACTGCTAGTTTTATAAAAAAATAATTCATGATGCATAATATTCATAAAACTATAATGCGTAAAATTAATGTTTTTTATTGTTTTTAATTTAGGTGTGTAAGCTAATTCATATACATTCACATTTGGAAAAAATTTCGATAAGATAAACAAAAAAGTGTGCATAAGGTATATATCATAATATTTTAAATTATTTTTAATTTGAATTTATTAATAATTTAAAATTTTAAATTTAAAATCCTATATCATAATTGTTATCTGCATTACCTAGATCTGTTGCCTTAATATCTTCTGCATTATTAAGAATAGAAATATTATTTAAACTGCAAGGATCCGCTGTATCATTAAACAATTTAAAACTATCTTCAATAGTTTGCTCCGAAGTATTAGCCTCCCATGCTACTTCATTAAATTCATTTAGTTTTTCTGTATCTAAAATAATCTTGAAGCTATTAGTTCCAAAATATCCTTCTTGTCCACACATAATATTTGCAGATACACCTCTAACCGGGTCTAACTCAGCATGCTTAGCTGCGCGCAAAAACATCTCGGGCGTTTCTTCAAAAGATGCCTTTGCAATTGGACCAATATCATCGTTATTAATACCATGCCTAAATATCGAGACCATTTTATCTTTACATGTCATTCGATCACATAATAAGCTTAAATGATGATAATTAATATATGTACTATCAAATTCAATTACATCTGATATTTCATTAAAGATTGCTTGTCGAGCAGCTTCTACTCCTAATATTTTATGTATTTCTTGGATATCATTTGTAAAAGTTTTATGTACATCAATGTCATCGCGTCCTAATAAATCTAGCAAATTAGTGCCAACTGTATCCAACACCCAAATATCTTGCTTTTCAAATGTACCATCTACATTTACTAATTCATTATTAATTTTTCGGGGCATAACCTTTGATATATTTTTGACACCGCGCAGAATAGTATTATTTAATAGTTGTTCTTGGAAATTCGTTAGTAAATAAATTTCATCGGATTGATCTAATGATTTTGGACCCTTCTTCTTTTTAATTGTTTCACTTAATCGCAATCTGAATATTAGTTTATCAGAATTATAATCGCTATATATACACGATATATCATCGTTATAAATATTTTTTAAAACAAAATTTATATCATCCATCGTAATATTTTTTTCTAACATCATTTCTGCATTCATTTCAATTCTAATAATCCACTTTGATTGACCCACATCTTCTGTTTTAATTTCAGCACATTCTTTTACCATAGTTTGAAACTTATAATATTGCTTAATTAAATTAGCATCATCATCTATGTTTGTTTCTAAATCATTTGGATCAAAGCATATTTGAATTGTTTTAACCAATTCACGCAATTTAGTATGCTCTATATTAACCATCACCTCTTGTGCTTTTTCTTGAGAAGTTTGATCATGCTCTTTTAAATAAACCGTACAAGACGGATTTTTGGGATTTTCAGATAATGATAAAATTTCTTCAATGCGTGGAACACCACGGGTAACATTTGATTTAGATGCTACTCCTGCAAAATGGAATGTATTTAATGTCATTTGCGTTGTTGGCTCACCAACACTTTGTGCAGCAATCATTCCTACCATTTCTCCTGGTGCAACAATTGATTGATTATATTTTTTTACAATTGCATTTAGCAAAATAATTAACGATTTACGATTAAACCGCTTAATCATCAAAATCTCCTTTGGCGACAAATAATAAAAGTATAAACATTTAAATAATTCATTCGGCTTAAAATATTCGGATGTAGATAAATTTTCAAAATATAATTCTATTAATTCAAACGCTTCTAATGGCGTTATATCAACTAATGAATTAATACCAATGTTTTCTTGCCCTTGAATATTATTTATTAAATGCGTAAACGCTATCGGTATATGAACACGATTATTATCTTGGTTATTAAATACATATTTAACTATTTTATCACGTGTTTCTATCATATAATCAATGTAAAATTTGCACTTTTCCGCCAATGCCTTTTTTTGTTTCTTAAAACGATTAATTGCAGCCGACGTATAAGAAGTGCTATATATTTCACTACTTAAATTATCATTTGGCAATTGATAATGCGCATAAATATCTTCAATAGACATTGTTGGTAAATTAAAATTAATATTTTCTATTTTTGTTGGTTCAAAACCATCCTCGCCATATTCAAACTGAATAATTTTATTTTTATTATTACGTACTGTCATATCATAATTAACCATCAAATCCTCCATTCCTTTAATTAATCGCCGCTGAATATAACCAGTTGAGCTGGTTTTAACGGCTGTATCAATTAAACCAATGCGCCCACCCATCGCGTGAAAGAACACCTCTTCTGGTGTTAATCCAGAAATAAACGAATTTTCTACAAAACCTCGGGCTACTGGAGAATCATCATATTTAGTGTAATGCGGTAAAGTTCTTCCATCGAATCCATATGGAATTCTCTTGCCATCAACATTTTGCTGTCCCAAGCATGAAATCATTTGCGAAATATTAAGATCACTTCCTTTAGACCCAGCATTTACCATAGTTACAAACCTATTATCTTTATTTAAACTTTTCCTTCCAATTTTCCCGGCTTGGGATGATGCCTGATTTAAAATATTGTTTACTTCCATTTCAAACTGCTCCTCATTTGTTTTACCTGTTTTATTTTCAAAAATGCCAAGATGAGTTTGATCTATAAGTGAATATACCTCATTTTTCTTTTCTGTAATAGCATCCACGATAGTATGATTAGTATTATCATCTGCTATTAAATCACTAATACCTACACTATACGCACTGGTTTTCATATATTCAGTAATAATATTTTGCAAATTATCAATAAAATTAGATGAATCCATTGCTCCAAAATCATTAAATATACGACCAATTAAACCCTTTGAACCGTCTCCCAAAACACCTTTTTCTATTTGACCGCGTATATATCTACCATTTTTAATTTCCAACACATTATTAGAATTCTTATAATCTTCATCATCTGCAAATCGTTTAGTTTTATATTTAATTGATAATGATGGTATAATTTGCGAAAGTAAATCAAAATTACTAATGCGATTCGTATTTTTCAACAATTCAACATTTACATTTTTAATTGACATTAATAAATTCATCGCCGCTCGCGGAGAAAAGTCAATATTTTCTCGTGTAAAACGGTAAGACCCTAACAAAGAATCCTGGAAAACACCAATGATCGATTTGTTATTTGCAGGACTGATAATTTGATAAGGAACAGCAGCTAGAAGCGCTAATTCACCCTCACTTTCTTCATCTTGTGGAGCGTGCATATTCATTTCATCACCATCAAAATCCGCATTATACGGCTTAGTTACACCTACATTTAATCTAAACGTATTGCCCTGGTGCATTACTTTAACATAATGGGCCATCATAGACATACGATGCAACGTTGGCTGCCGATTAAATAAAACAACGTCATCGTCCATTAAATGTCTATGAACAATATCATTTTTTTCTAATTGGATTGATTTACGATCAACATAACGCAATGAAATGTTATCGCCATTATTTTTAGTTAAAATTTTTGCACCTGGATATACATCAGGCCCATTTTGTATTAAATGTTGCAAAAAGTTAATGTTATTATCATTAACAGAAATTGGCTTAGTAATATTTTTTGCAATTTTTACTGGAACACCAAGTTGCTTAATTGATATATTCGGATCTGGAGTAATAACTGATCGTGCACTAAAATCAACGCGCTTTCCCATTAGATTGCCACGCACGCGACCACCCTTTCCAACCAAACGTTCTTTCATAGATTTTAAAGGACGACCAGATCTTTGAGCAACTGATGCAACACCTGGAAGATTATTATCAGTTAAAGTCGCTACATAATATTGCAAAACTGTTGTCCAATCGTCTATTATATTTGGACTTGCATTTTGCGTAATTTTTTCCGATAATGTGTTGTTTGCTTTAATAATATTTACCATAATATGGCTGATATCATCCTCGCTTCTTTGCTGAGAATCATGTTTAACAGATGGCCTGACCGCTGGCGGGGGTACACCCAACACTTGGCAAACCATCCAATCAGGCCTAGACCAGATTGGACTGAAACCTATAAAACTAACGTCTTCATCTGACATTCTTCTAAAATTTTTAATTACTAGCTCCGGAGTAAGTTTCATTACTAATTTATCATTGTTAATACCACCATCATTTTGCAAACCATCTATATTATCCCATTCAGCATTAAGTGTTGCAAGACCTTCTTTCTTGATTTTATTTGGCTGCTTACATCCACAACCATCCTCACTTTCTTCGCCACATCGCTTAACTTTGCTAGCTAATGCAAAAATCATATTCCATCGTTTATGATTATCATATTTTAACAAATGCTTATATTTATCTTTACTAATTAACAGCTTACTGCATTTTATGCAAACACATCTTAAAATTTTAATAATAGTATTTAAATATTGAATATAAAACACTGGTCTAACTAGTTCGATATGTCCAAAATAACCGGGGGTTTTCATATAATCTAACCCGTCTGTTGGACAAATTAAACCAGGTTCTAAAACCCCCATCCGCGGATCAAATAACCCGCCGATAACTGGTTTATTATTAATATAAGTATCTCGACTGGTAATTTCAGCCACTGAACTATTACGAATTTCATCGGGTGAAAGTATACTAAATTGAATCCCTAAAACTTTACTTATATTTTTGGGTTTTGTCATCCTTCTTATATTAAGGAGATAATATTTAGATTGTTTTCAATTTTAAAATTTAATTGAAAGCAATATAAAAATCTGTTTTATTATAATATAGAGATGACGATTAAGGACAACAAACATAAATATAATACCCGATCCAAAAAGTATCAGGACGATAAGCCTAAAAAATGTAAGCGTGGTGAATCTTCAGATGACAGTGATTCCGATAGTGAAGATATTGCTGAAATAAATGAATATCAAGAATTATTGGGTAGAATTTTTCCATCAAAATATATGAAAAAGAAAACTAAGTCAGCTAATGCATCTAAATTAGACAGTCCAAAAGAAACAATTAAAACTCTTAAAATGATAAGACAATTTTATAAAAAGGAGCATAACAAACATATGGTAAAAGATTGTGATTTAGCTATTAAAGCCATGAAATTAAAAATTAATAAATTAAATAAAAAAACCCCTAAAAATTCACAAATTGTCAGTGAATCAGAAAGTGAAGAATATGATTCTGGCGATGAAGATAGCGATGATGAATATGTCGACGGCGAAGAGTCATCAGATGATGATACTAGTGAAGATGAAAATTCTTCGGATTTCAGCTCAGAGTCTGATTCAGAATCTGATTTAAATGACGAAGAAATTGAATTAGATACATCTAAATATAATATTGTATTTCTCCGAAAGGAGGAGGAGGCTGAGGATGAAGAAACCGTTAGTGAAACCGCTAGTGAAACCGCCAGTGAAACCGCTAGTGAAACCGCTAATGAAACCGCCAGTGATTCTGATAATGAGATAGAAACACAAGAATCTTCTAATGTTAAAACACAAAAGCTAGAAGATAACGAAATTATACAAAAATTTCAATCAATGTCGGACGATTTATTAAAGTTAGATAAAAATAATAAGTTACTTAAATCGTTGAATGGTAATATTAAAGAGCATAAACGTAATATAACAAAGTTTCAAGACAAAAAAGAAAAGAAGCAACGAGCTAAAAATATTAACAGTTTTAAGAAATTGTTAAGTAATAAAAGTTTAACGAACGATATTAAATATTTTGAAACAAAACTATCAGCAAAAGAACAAAGTAAAATAATTTCAGAAATGGAAGATATTAAAAATATAGCTATGGTTGACAAGCCATATAGCATTAAATTGTTAGAGTCTGATATTCCAAAAGAACTAAAGGGTTTTGCTTATAAAAAAATTTCCAGTTTGCGTTATATGGAACCCGGTAGCGGTGAATACCATAAAGTAAAAACTTGGGTTGATAATTATCTTAAAATTCCATTTGGCATATATAAAAATGTGCCTGTTTCGATGGCCGATGGATTGGATAAATCGTCTGAATATATGGAACAAGCAAAAACCACACTAGATAATTGCATCTATGGGTTAAATGATGCTAAGTTGCAAATTATGCAATTAGCAGGACAATGGGTTACAAATCCCGATTCAATTGGATCAGCTATAGGAATTTACGGCCCACCTGGTACAGGAAAAACTACGTTAGTTATGGAAGGAATTAGTAAAATATTGGGCAGAGATTATGGTGAAATTCCTCTGGGAGGGATTAATGATGTAGCTGGGCTAGATGGACACTCAGTTACATATGAAGGTGCGGTACATGGTAAGCTGGTAGATATTTTAATTCAGTGTGGAAGCATGAATCCAATTATATATTTTGATGAACTTGATAAGATTAGTGATACACCAAAAGGCGAGGAAATTATAGGTATACTAACGCGGTTAACTGATACAACCCAAAATGCAAAGGTTAAAGATAAGTATTATGCAGAGATTGATTTTGATTTTAGTAAATGTTTGTTTATTTTTAGCTATAATGATGCGGAAAAGGTAAATAATATGTATTCAGTATTGAAAGATCGCATGTATTGCATAGAAACCAAGGGTTATAAGCCAGATGAAAAAATTGTAATTGCAAATAATTACTTATTGCCGAAAATCCGCGAGCAAGTTAAGTTTAATGAGGGCGATATTATTATAGACGATGAAGTATTAGCATATATTATAGATAAATTTACAGAAAAAGAAGAGGGCGTACGAAATTTAAAGCGCTGTTTAGAAATTATTCATACTAAAATTAATTTATACCGTTTGGTCAAGCCAAATACTAACTTATTTAAAGAAGAAATGACGATTGAGATACAGTTTCCTATGACTGTTACTAAAAATCTTATTGATAAATTAATTAAAAAAAATACAAAAAGGGGGCCGCCAATGAATATGTATATGTAAAGTGAAATGTGAGTTAATATTTATAGTTTTTAATTTAAATATTAATGTCATTATTATCAATATGAATTATGTTTTTTTAGAATCTTTAAAACATAGTATAGAATCAATTTCTAATGGATTACAATTAATGCATAAAAATTGCAAATATATTACTAAACATAATTTAATTTCCAATAACAATAACTATGATTTTTTATTAGACTATTGTGTATTAGCATGTAGATTTAATCCACGTATTTTAAAAGGACATGAAAATATAATAGATTTAATTGATAAACAAATGAGTTTAGAGTGTAAACATAAATGGGTAACAGATTGGATTGATACTAGTCCTGACAAATCAGTTAAAATAGAATATTGTGAATATTGCGAGTGTACTAAACATCAATAATCATTAAAAATAAAATAATAAAATAATTTAACTAAATGTTCGATTTCCCCCTCGTTCATTTAAATATTGTGCTTGCGATGCCGTAATGCAAACACACCCTAGCGAATTAGAGTATGATTGTAACGACGGTTTGCAACATTCTGGGGAAAATTGTGTATCTAGAAAAAAATCTTGTTGATCATATGGCGGAGGAATTTCATCTATAACTGCTATATTATCAATATTTTCTTTTATAGAATTAAATCCTTCTTTTTTACATTTAAAAAATAGATTACCAATTAATATTCCTACTATTAAAATACACAGTGCACGTATTATGTGAGTGTTCATATGTATATATATATTATAACATAATAATTAACCATTAAAGTGCAGCTGTTATATTACAAAGTATTTGTTTTCCATGAGCCAGTTAATCCTAATATAATTGCTAATGTTCTCAGCAAATAAAAATATGTTGTAAAGCCTATGCTGAAGCCAAGCATGACAAGATAAGATGACATCGCAAATAGAAAAGGCCCGGCCCAACATGCTGTAGACATGGCTGGACCAATAAACGGGATTGCTACTTCAGTGGCACAAAGAACTCCTACCGCAATTGTTATATAAAGTAAATTTGCAGTTACAACCCAAGATGCTACCATAATGTTATAAGATGCCATAGTTGCTGCTCCAACCCCTGAATAAATAAATAACATAGTGGCTATTATTGAATAAACCATCATTTTTGCAAAACCTAATACTTTTTGATATAAATCAATCACACTGGCATATTGTTGAGTCCCAGCAAGTGTAACATTAAATAAAATCGTCGTAATAGTAGTATATAAAGTTAAAATACAATCGCGTATATAAGAAATGGTGGCTTGTATTGTTATTATAATATCTTCTAACGCATCTAATACAGCACCATAGGTACTTATTATACTATTAATTGGTATAAGCGCAATATCCGTTATATATTCAGCTATTTCTTGAACACAATAACTAAAATTATTTGATGTTGCATCTAATACAGACTCATCTTCTGAGCGATTAATCATACCTGCAAAGGGTATTATATTTGGATAGCAGCGTTGGTTTGACCAATCGTCCTTAATAGAATTCATTTTTATTAAAGTATAATAATAGGATGTTAATATAAAACATATTATAATCAAAATAATTGTTATAGTTAAATCTACTGGATAGTTAAGCCCAAAATTTTGATCCTTATGGTATATTTTTAAAATCTTATCTATTAATATTGCCATATATCTAATATTAATACATATTTTATTATCAATAACTATAATGTATAATAAAATATGTATTTGTTAATTCCTAAACAAAACTTAATTACTGCAGAAGCTACCACCACTGCAAGTTACAATGTTACTTTTTGGACAAGTATCTGTTAATATTCTGAATCCTTTACCAACATCACC
>MDTG01319453.1_pt1 | contig 12626 bp, 12 predicted proteins | sample 811421 | NCBI WGS metagenome assembly MDTG01 (sample SAMN05326645, study PRJNA326480) | marine metagenome | isolation source: seawater | place: Pacific Ocean: South East | collected 2011 | reverse complement strand
TGTGGGCTCCCTGGAACACGTGCTTGAAAGAAGAATAAAGTATTATGATGATCCCTATATTAAGCCTGATATCATTTTAATAGATGGCGGCAAAACTCAGTTGAAATATAGCAAATCAGTAATTGATAAATCGATTTATAACAATATTGAGGTCATTTCAATTGTTAAAGGGTCGAACAGGGTAAGAGCTACTGAAACAATTCTTGCTGATAATGGTGTTGTAGAATTAGATAAGTACTCAAAAGCATATCTTGTTCTTCAGGAAATGAGAGATGAGTCACATAGATTTGCAATAACTGCTCAAAGAAAGAAGAAAAGGGGCTCTATAAAAAAATCACAACTAGACTTAATTCCAGGCATTGGCCCTGCATTAAAAAATAAGATACTTCTAAAATTTAAAAGTTTAAAAAATATAAAATCTGCAAATATAGAAGATTTAATGACTCTAAGTGGTATTAATGAGAAAATAGCACAAAAAATTAAAATAGAATTAAATAAATGACATACCTTATAAATTTTCTAACGCTTTCCAGAATTTTTCTTGCTGCTGTTATTTTTTTATTATTAACTAGGCCAGAAGGATACTCTTTTGCTTTTATTTTATTTTTTGTAGCAGGAGCAACTGATTATTTTGATGGCTACTTGGCAAGAAAATATAATCTAACCTCTCAAATAGGAGAAATCTTAGATCCAATTGCTGACAAAATACTTATAGTTTTTGTTTTATTTGGACTTTCAGTAAATCTTACAAGTTACTTTATAGCCCTTATTGCTTCTTTAATAATAGCAAGAGAAATTTGGGTTGGCGCATTGCGAGACTTTAATGCGAGGCAAGGGCATTCAGATGCAACAAAAGTTACATTTTTAGCAAAAATTAAAACAAGTGTTCAACTTTTTACTGTAAGTATCTATCTTCTTGGATTAACTCTCAATAATATGCTGATAATACTTTTTGGCGACATGTTTTTATTTTTATCATTATTAATAACTCTTTACACTGGAATAATTTATTCATTAAATACCTTTAATAGAAATAATTAATGATGAAAAAATTTAAAAATGTTTCCAAAAAAAAATTAATATAAATTTAATACATTTTATGCATCCTGAAGGCTACTCTGGTAAAAAATATTTAAGTTTAAATTTTACACACATAAATAAATGCATGTTAAAGTGCTAAAAATTATTTAAATACCTATAATAAAAATACATGAAATTAAAAATTTTTATACTAGATGTAGATGGGGTAATGACCACAGGTCAATTTTTTTATAATCAAGATGGAAAATGTCTAAAAGTTTTTGGCCCTGATGATAATGATGCACTAAGGCTGCTAAATCAATTTATTGAAATAAGATTTGTAACTGGGGATAAAAAAGGATTTTCTATAAGTGAAAAAAGGATTAGCAAAGATATGGGTTTTAAACTCGACTTAGTAAGCACAATTAAAAGAATTGATTGGATTAAATCTAGGTATGACCCTAATCAAGTTGTATATATGGGTGATGGTATATTTGATCATTACGTTATGAAAGATGTGGCTTATGCCATAGCTCCCAGCAATGCTGATAATACTGCTAAACAGTATGCTAATCATGTTACCAAAAGATCAGGTGGTGATAGGGCTGTATCAGAAGCATGTATACACTTGATGGAAAATTTTTTTAAACCATTTGAACCGGAAAAATATCCTGACGAACAACTTAATCTAGGAGAGTGGACAGCATGAATGTATATGATATTTTACGAAATTATCGAGATGGGCGTAATTGTACACTTTTGGGAATTGGTCCTATGAGTAAGAATTGTGTTGATGCAACAATAGAGTTAGCAAGCCAACATAAAACTCCTTTAATGTTAATTGCAAGCAGAAGACAAATAGACTCTGAGGATTTTGGTGGAGGGTATGTAGAAAATTGGACAACAATGGAATTTGCTGATTATGTTAAAAAGAACGATATCGAACAAAATGTTTTATTAGCTAGAGATCATGGCGGTCCATGGCAAAATGAATTAGAAAAATCAAAAAAAATGCCTTTAGAAGATGCTATGCAATCAGCGAAAGCTTCTTACAAGGCAGATATAGATGCAGGCTTCAACATATTACATATCGACCCGAGCGTTGATATTCATGAAAACCCTTCTCAGGACCAAATTCTTGAAAGGGTTTATGAACTTTATGATTTTTGTTGTTCGTATGCTAAAGAAAAAAATAAAGAAATTATCTTTGAGATTGGTACAGAAGAGCAAAGTGGGGGGAATAATACTGCAGAGGAACTTGAATATGTCCTCGATAAAATGAAGACTTTTTGTAATGAAAATAATTTTCCATATCCAGCCTTTGTTGTTATTCAAGCAGGAACAAGGGTTTTAGAAACCCAAAATGTAGGTTCTTTTGACTCACCAGTGAGAGTAAATAGAGAGCTGCCTCCTGAAATACATATTCCTAGAATGATTAACATATGTAATAAATATAATATTTTTATGAAAGAACACAATACTGATTATTTATCTTCAGAATCCTTAAAATGGCAGCCTAGACTTGGAATCCATGCGGCAAATATTGCGCCGGAATACGGAGTTGCAGAAACTAGGGCTTTAATTAAAATTTTAAAGGAAAGTAACCAAACTGACTTATTAAACCAATTCCTTGAACTTTCGTATAACTCAATGAAGTGGAAAAAATGGATGCTAAAAGACACCAAAGCTTCTGATTATGATCGATCTGTAATTGCAGGCCATTATGTGTTCTCTTCTGATGAATGTATTGACATAAAGAATCAAGCTAAAAATAAAATTGAAAATCTAGATGTACTATTAAAAAATGATGTTAAGCAAAGCATAGAAAGATATATCAATGCATTTAATCTAGGTGCTACCAGTGCATAAGACTGGAATAATTGTCCTTAATAGGAATCTGCCCAAGGAAACAGACATGCTTGTCGAGCAGTTGTTAAAACAGGAGCCTGGTCAGGCTGATATTTTTGTAGTTGAGGCCGGATCTGATGAAGGTAATTTATCAAAATATTGTACTTGGCATGTCAAAGATAAAGAAGTGACTGATAACGGTCTTAGATACTCTAGAGGAATGAATTTTGGCTTACTTGAGTTATGGAAGGGAAAGGATTGGAATAAATTTGATTCATTCTTTCTCATAACAAATGATACAAAGTTTCCTGAGGGGCAAAAAACAATTTCTATTTTACAGTCTATCTTAGACTCAAATCCAAGGTTAGGAATTTGCTCTCCTTGTTCAGAAAACTGGGGTGAAAAAAGCTTGATAGGATCTGAGTCCTTAAAATATTTTTGGTTTATTCATAACAATGCATACATAATTAGAAGGGATTTTATTGATCAAATACTAAATGATGATAAACCTTCATATATGAATTTTTTGTTTGATGGTAATAATTTTAGGGGATATCTTTCTGAAACTGAAATTATTGCTAAATGCTATGCTAATGATTGGGCAGCAGGAATCACTACAAAAGTTTTTGCAGAAGAGGATGAATCACTTTTGCTAAACAAAAGACAACAAATTAAAACTGAATCTTATGAATCTAATTTAGAATTATATATAGATGAAGGGTTAGCTTGGATTAAGAAAAAATATGGTTTTAATAGCAGATGGCAAATGATGCAATACTCAAAACTAATGTATGATAATTTTTTTAATTATTTTCCCGAAGAAAAAATTAACAAAATTTAGTATCCTTTAATATTAATTTATAATCACAAGACTATGAAATTTCAAGTTTGTATTTTAGCTGCAGGTATAGGAACACGAATGTCACCTTTAACTGATAAAATAAATAAATCATTATTGCCAGTTAACTTTAAAGCTACTATTTCTTACATCATAGAAAAATTTACAAAAGAAACTGAAATAATAATAGCTGTAGGTCATCAAAAAAGTACGATAATTAATTATCTAGAATGTGCCCATGGTGATAGAAATATAAAATTTGTAGATGTGGATAACTATGATGGCCCGGGATCTGGTCCTGGCTATTCATTAATGCAGTGTAAAAAATATATTGACAAACCTTTTATCTTTTTTGCATCTGATACTTTGGTCACTGAAGAAATTCCTTACCCATCTGAGAATTGGATGGGTGTCTCTGCAGTCGAAGAAACGAGCAGCTACTGCACTGCAAGTATTCAAGAGAATGAAATTATTGCTTTGGAGGATAAAACTTTTAATAGTAATAAATATGCCTTTATTGGTCTTGCTGGCATATATGATTACAAATTATTTTTTGACTCATTGGAAAGAAATAATGAACTTATAGCTGGAGAATATCAAGTCTCAAATGGCTTTTCTTCTTTAATCCAAAATAAACTATATCCTAAGTACTTTTCATGGTTTGATACTGGAAATATGGAAGGTTATATGAAAGCAAATTTTACTATGTCAGAAGGTCAACTTAAATATGACTTTAGTAAAAAAGATGAGTTTCTTTATTTTGTTGAAGAAAAGGTAATTAAATATTTTGCAGACGAAAACATTGCTATAAATAGGTGTAAAAGAGCATTAAAATTGGAAGGGTTGTGTCCTAAATTAAATTATATGAGAGATAACTTTTATTCATATAATATGATAGAAGGTGATGTGATATATGACGTTATTAATAATAAAGTTATAGATTCTTTATTATGCTGGCTTGATATAAATTTATGGAAAGATATAAATATTGATGAATATAAGAGAAAAGAATTTATTAAATCTTGTAATAGTTTTTATTTTGATAAAACAATTGATAGATTAGAACAATATTATAATAAGTATTTATATGAAGACCAAGATTCTAAAATTAATGATATAAAAGTTCCTTCAGTTAGAAAGATGCTTGAATTAATCGATTGGGAAATGATTACAGATGGAATCCCTTCTAATTTCCATGGCGATCTTCAGTTTGATAATATACTTATGAGTAAAAATAATGACTTTCTCCTATTAGACTGGAGACAAGATTTTTCTGGCAATGTTGATTTTGGAGATAGATTTTATGATTTTGCTAAACTTAATGGTGGAATGCAAGTTTCATATAAGCTCATAAAGAAAGATAATTTTTCATACGATGTCAATCAGGATGGGTCGGTTCGTATTTCTCACAATATTCCAAATGAACTAATCAATGCAAGAAATAATTTTTTAGAATTTCTAAAATTAAAAAAAATTGATACTTTAAAAGTAGAAATTATTACTAGCTTGATCTATCTAAATATGTCACCAATGCACAATGAACCATTTGATCATTTTATATTTAACTTTGGTAAATTAAATTTATTTCAGAGTTTAAAAGAAAAGGGAATTTATAAATAATAAAATGGTAGTGTATGAATAAAACGATATTTATTACTGGTTCGTCTAGAGGTATTGGAGCTTCGACAGCAAAACTTGCAAAAGAAAAGGGATATGAGGTTATTCTTCATGGAAAAAAAGAGTCAAAGAATCTTATTAAATTATCTTCAGATCTTGATTCAGAGTACTTGGTCTTTGATATATGCAATGAAAAAGATGTTATAAAAGAACTTTCTAAATTATCTAATCTTGATGCATTAATTAATTCTGCAGGAATAAATATTTCAAATAGTTTTCAAGAATTAAGTGACGAAGATTGGAAAGCTGTCTTTAATGCTAATGTATTTGGCTTGGCTAATGTTACTAGACATTCAATACCTATAATGAAAAAAACTGATGGTTTAAAAAAAATTGTAAACATAGCATCTATAAAAGGACTCTATTCATCTGTTGGAAGAGTTGCATATGCCTCATCTAAGGCAGCTGTTATCAACCTAACTACTGGCTTGGCTAAAGAGCTTGCTCCTGATATCATAGTCAACGGAGTTGCTCCTGGATTTACGGATACTGAGATGACCGAAGGCACATGGAGTGATAGAATTCAGAATCAGGTAGATAGTATTTTGCTTAAAAGGATGGCAAATCCTGTTGAAATAGCATATCTTATTTTGTTCCTAATCAGTGATGAAAATAAATACATGACTGGTCAGACTATTAACATAGACGGAGGCTTTAGTATTAAAAATGACTAATAATTTAAAAAATTCTTGGCACTACGATGAAGACAATGCCAAAGTAGTTCTTAAGCCATGGGGTAAAGAAGTATGGGTTAATTATCGTAAAGGTGAAAACGTTGGCGATGAAGATAAAAAATATATTATGAAAAAACTTTATATAAATAAAGGTACAAGAACAAGTTTTCAATATCACAATGAGAAAGAAGAAACTAATTTTTTAATTAAGGGTTCAGTTGAGGCTTGGTTTGAAGATACTAAGGGCCATATTGATATTCAGGTATTAAATGCTGGGGCAATTTGGTCGATACCTGCTGGACTTAAACACAGAATTGTAACTCTCGAGGATATTATCCTAATGGAATCATCGACACCAGAGGTTGATGATGTTGTAAGGATTGAAGATGATTCTCTAAGAGGCGATGGACGCATCCAAAGTGAACATATTGATGCGTAAATAGCTCAATTTCTTATACTAAGACTAAGCATTAAAAAATAACAATTTTTAAATATTAACCCAAATTATTTTTAGTTTGATATGTTAGATATTTTTGCTTCATTAAAGCTCTTTGGCTGGATGGCAGAGTGGTTATGCAGCGGCCTGCAAAGCCGTTAACTCCGGTTCGATTCCGGATTCAGCCTCCATTTAAGCTTTAATAATTTTTTTAAAAAAAAAGAGATATAATTTACACATATAAATAAATTACTAAAATGAATAACTTTTACATTGGCAATAGATTGGTGGGTGATGTTTCTAGCATAGATATTGATACCTTTGGTGACCTTCATAGAGTAGAAAATATTTTAAAATCTAAATAATATGATTAATGTTATGTATCACTATATTCGTCCTGATAATGATGAATACCCAAATTTCAACAGTTTGCCTTTTGACACTTTTAGAAGACAACTAGACTTTTTTGAAAAAGAGTGGGGCTTTATTTCAAAAAATGATTATATGGATGCAGTAAAGTCAAAAAATAATCCAGATGGTGTTGTTTTAACGTTTGATGATGGTCTTAAAGATCATTTTAATTATGCTGCTGCTGAATTAAAACTTAGAGGCTTATGGGGGGCTTTTTATATCCCCACAGGTATATATTCATCCAATCAAAAGATGCTAGGTGTGCAAAGGGTTCATTTTTTAAATGGAAAATATGGAGCTTCAAAAATATTAAAAGAAGCTAAATCATTAATTTCTGATGAAATGATAAATAAAGACAATTTGCAAAAATTTGATAAGGATGTATATAGATTTTCAGTTTATAAAAAGGATGCTAGTGACCTTAGAAAACTATTTAATTATATATTAAAGTATAAACACAGAGACTTAATTCTCGATCAACTTATGAAGAAATTTTTTAATGAAAGCATTCTCTTTTCTGAAAATTATCTTACGAAGGATGAAATTATCCAAATGAATAATGATGGTAACCTCATAGGATCACACACTATTAGTCATAGCGTAATGTCTAGGCTATCTTATGATGATCAAAGGAATGAGATTAAAAGTTCCTTTGATTTTTTATCTAATATTTGTGATATTGATTATAAGAGTTTTTGTTATCCATATGGTTATAAAAGTTCTTATAACAAGGATACATTGGAAATTTTGGAAGAATTAGAAATTGATGATGCGGTAATGTTTGATAATAAAAAACAAGGAAAAATTACAGATCAATATCAACTCTCTAGAATAGATTGCAATCAATTTATGGATGTATGATAAATATTCACTAATGAAAATGTTCATAAAAATTAAACAGTAAGACTAAATATGAAAATTGGAATTATTGGTAACGGATTTGTAGGCAAAGCAGTAAACGATGGCTTTAGCTTAAAGAGTACTAATTATATTATCGATCCATTACTAAATAATAGCATTGAAGATTTAAAAGATATTAATTTAGATATTATTTTTGTTTGCGTGCCAACTCCCATGTCTGATGATGGATCAATTGATATCTCAATAATTCGAGATGTCTTTTCAGATATAAAAAGATTTTGCCAGAATAATTTGGTTGTAATTAAAAGTACGGTCACCCCTGAGGCTTTAAGAGAGATTTTAGAAATATATCCTAAAACTATATACAATCCTGAATTTCTTAGGGAAAAACATGCTCTGGATGATTTTATAAATTCTCCAGCTCTTATCTTTGGGGGAGAGAAGATTTATGCAGAAAAGGCTGCAAAAATATATAGTGATTATGCAATATGCGAAACAGAAAATTATATTTATACCGATATATATTCAGCATCTTTAATAAAATATACAATCAATTCTTTTTTAGCGCTTAAAGTAACTTTTTTTAATCAAGTATTTCAGCTTTTCTCAAAGATGGAAGCAAATATATCTTGGGAAGATTTTATAGCTGCCATCTCGTTAGATTCAAGAATAGGTCATTCGCATATGGACGTGCCAGGTCATGATGGCAGAATGGGTTTTGGTGGAGCATGTTTTCCAAAAGATACAGCAGCTCTTGTTAGATATTCGCAAGCTATGGAAAGTGATTTTTCTCTTCTAAACGAAGCAATAGATATAAATAACAAAATAAGATCATCTTATAAATCTCTTGAAAAAAGAGAGAAAGATCAAGGAATTTCTTTTAATAAGAAGTTATAATTCTCCCTTACCTTATGCCCGGATGGTGGAATTGGTAGACACAAGGGACTTAAAATCCCTCGCCAGAAATGGTGTGCCGGTTCAAGTCCGGCTCCGGGTACCACTCAAGTTGCAATTAAATTACTAATATATTCACCTATCGCTAAGCTGCTTGTTAGACCAGGACTTTCTATACCCTGAAGAAAAAATAAGTTATCAATTTCGTGATCGAGATTAGTTAGTATCGAGAAATCTTCAAAAGAACCATCTGCAGGCTGAGTTTTAGGCCTTATTCCAATATAGTCTTCATATAATTTTTTTTCTCTAATTTCAGGCCAGTACTCACTTATCTTTTCTATAAATTTCTCTTTAGATCCAAGAGAGAATGAATAGTCGATTTTATCTATTTTTTCTGCATCTGGACCAAATCTTGTATTCCCAGATAAATCAAAGGATGAATGTATTCCCAGACCAAACTTTCCTGGAAGTGGATATATGAGATGATTAAATGGATATTTACCATTAATTTTATAGTAATGACCTTTAGTCAGATTCAATTTTTTGATCTTCTTATTATTTTTTAGGAATGGAATTCTTTGTGACACATTATAAGATTCGAGACCACATGCAATAATTAAGAATTTAGATTCTATTATAAAATTTTCTAATCCCGTGCTAACTTCTGAACAAAAGTATGAATTATTAATCTTTACTCCATTAAAAATAGTATTTTTGGAGATGTATGATTTATTTTTTTGTATATCATTTTCCATCGCTAAGGCATATTCAGTTACATCAATAATCCCAGTATCACCAACCAATAATCCAATCTCAGCTTTTATATTTGGTTCTATTCTTTTAAGATCAGAGAAATTCAGGATACTTAATTCTTTTAAACCATTATTAATACCATTCTCATAAAGTTTAATTAATTGATCTTCTTGAACAGAAGATCCGAAAATTATTTTGCCAACTTTCTTATGATTAATTCTTCTTTTAGATGCATATTCATAAAGTTTATTTTTACCATCAACACAAAATTTTGCTTTTAATGAATTATTTTTATAATAAATGCCAGAGTGAATAACACCTGAGTTTCTAGATGAGACACTATCAGCAATAATATTGGACTTTTCAACAACAATAGTTTCAAATCCTATTTCAGATAAATGCTTGGCGCATGCAAGACCAATAATTCCAGCTCCAATAATTAAAACCTCAGTTTTTACTTTGTCCATCATTAAATTATAAGGCCATTCAGCAAAGATTAATTTTTATTACACTTAAATTAATATAAAATACATATAAATATATATCTCTAAAAATTATGCATAATAAAGCTGAAATAGAAAACGAACTTAATGAGATTGATCTTTCTTATTTGTTTAGTATCTTATGGGGTAGAAAATTGTTAATTATTTTATTAACAAGTTTTTTTGCAGCATTCTCTGTTTTTTATGCTCTTTCTATACCTAATTATTATCAATCAAAAGCTTTATTAAATGTCATCCAAGATGAGAGTTCTGGAATGGACTCTATTGCTTCTCGATATGGCGGCCTTGCTTCTTTAGCAGACATAGATATCCCTCAAGTGACCAGCAAGGATAAAGCTTCACTTGTTATGGAGACCATAAAATCTAGGGAATTTATGAAACATCTAATAACTATCGATGGAGTGTTAGAAGGAATTATTGCTACAAAGAATTTTGATAGTCAGACCCAAGAGATTATTTATGATGATAAAATTTTTAATTCTATTAAAAATGAGTGGGTCAGAGAGCCTGTATATCCATATAAAAAAGTACCAAGCTATTTAGAGGCTCATCAGATTTTTGTTAATAATATGTTAACTCTGACCCAAGATAGAAAGTCTGGTTTTATTTCTTTGACTGTTGAGCATATCTCTCATTTTTTTGCTTCACACCTATTAGAGAGTGTAATAAAGGAAGTTAATTTTTTGATAAAAGAATTTGATATGAATGAGTCCGCTAATGCTATTAGCTACTTAAATAATCAAGCTGAATTCAACTTAAATAATAATCTTAAGGATGTAGTAAGTAAACTTTATGAAATTCAATTAAGGAAGCAAATGCTATCAAATATTAGAGATGAATATATTATTATTCCGATTGACTCACCTTTTGTACCTGAGAAAAAAGCTGGCCCAACTAGGTCTATAATATGCATACTTATAACATTTACAGGAGGCTTGCTATCAATTATATATGTTTTATTAGCTCATTTTCTATATATTCCCAATAGGAAATAATTTTGAAAAAAGTTTTTATAGCAGGCCAAAATGGAATGGTCGGTTCCTCTTTAGCAAGAAGCCTCTCGAAGGATAAAAGCATAGAGCTTTTAAATGCTTCAAGCAAGGAACTCGATTTAGTTGATCAACAAAAAGTCAGTATTTTTTTTAAAGAAAATGAAATAGATGAGGTCTATATTGCCGCTGCAAAAGTAGGTGGAATTTATGCCAATAATACTTATCCAGCTGACTTCATTTACAACAATATTATGATTACATCAAATATTCTACATTCATGTTACAAATCAAAAGTTACAAAAGTATTATATTTAGGTTCAAGTTGTATATATCCTAAGCATTCAAATCAACCAATTAGTGAAAAAATGCTTCTTTCTGGAAAACTTGAGGAAACTAATGAGCCATATGCAATAGCGAAAATTGCTGGAATTAAAATGTGTGAGTCATACAATCGTCAACATAATACAGATTTTAGAAGTGTGATGCCATGTAATTTGTATGGAGAGGGCGATAATTATCATGCTAAAGATAGCCATGTAATACCTGCTTTAATTAGAAGATTTCATGAAGCTAAAATTAATGAAGACAAATTCGTTGATGTTTGGGGTAGTGGAGAACCAAGAAGAGAATTTTTATATGTTGATGATCTAGCAAGCGCTTGTGTTCACGTCATGAATCTAGATAGAAATAATTATCAGAATCTTACTAGTCCGATGTGTAGTCACATAAATATTGGAAATGGTGTTGATATTTCAATTAAAGACCTTTCATATCTCATCAAAAAGATTATTGGTTATAGAGGAGAGATTAAATTTGATACCTCGATGCCAGATGGAACTATGAAAAAATTAATTGATTCGAATTTGATAAAGGGTTCAGGATGGATGCCACGCATAAGTATTGAATCTGGTATAAACTTAGCTTATAGGCATTTCATGTTATCGGATAGAAAATGATTGAAAAAGTAAACAAAGTAGCATTAATAACTGGTATTACAGGTCAAGATGGCTCATATCTTGCTGATTTCCTACTCAAAAAAGGATATACAGTTCATGGCATTAAAAGAAGGTCTTCAGTTATTAATACATCTAGAATAGATCATCTTTATCAAGATCCTCATGAAGATGAAATACTTTTTACTTTACATTATGGCGATTTAACTGATTCAGCAAATTTAACCAGGTTAATAGGAGAAATCCAGCCAGATGAAATTTATAATTTGGGAGCTCAAAGTCATGTTGCAGTCAGCTTTGATCAGCCTGAATATACCGCAAATGTTGATGCGCTTGGAGCCTTAAGAATCTTGGAAGCAATCAGACTCTTGGGTCTTGAAAAAAAGACTAAATTTTATCAAGCATCATCATCTGAATTGTATGGGTTGGTCCAAGAGGTGCCGCAAAAAGAAACAACTCCATTCTATCCTAGAAGTCCATATGCTGTTGCAAAGCTTTATGCATATTGGATTACTATTAACTACAGAGAGTCTTACGGCATTTTCGCTTGCAACGGTATTTTATTTAATCATGAATCTCCAGTTAGAGGTGAAACCTTTGTAACTAGAAAAATTACAAGAGCTCTTTCGAGAATAAGCCTAGGATTGCAAGATTGTCTATATTTAGGAAATTTAGATGCTAAAAGAGACTGGGGTCATGCCAGAGACTATGTTGAAGCCCAATGGCTAATGCTACAACAAGATATTCCTGAAGACTTTTGTATTGC
>MDTG01303288.1_pt1 | contig 12626 bp, 11 predicted proteins | sample 811421 | NCBI WGS metagenome assembly MDTG01 (sample SAMN05326645, study PRJNA326480) | marine metagenome | isolation source: seawater | place: Pacific Ocean: South East | collected 2011 | reverse complement strand
TTATAGATTTTTATATAAACAAAAAATTTAATTTACCTAAGGATAGCCAAGTAAGTGTAAATAATGACGGATTGTTAGGTGGTAAATATTTGTCAATTATCCCTGGTACCATTGAAGAGGATAGTATGAGAAATGATGATGAATTTTTAAATGTTATTGATTATGAATCAATTGAGGATCAAGTAAGTAAAATTATTTTTTTAGCAACCCAATGAATAAAATTAAAAAAAATAAGTACGTCTGGCTAAATAAGTCACATGAAGTTATTTCTTGTGATGAAAAATTAAAAATTCTAAATGAAAATATTCTAGAATTAGAAAATAATTTTCAAAATATTTTAGATGATGCGATTATTATGGGATGTGACGAAAAAGATTTTAAAAAAAAAGTGGTTGATCTTGTAAACAATTTAAAGTTTTCTTTTGATAAATAGTGATAATATTAATTTTTTTAGCATACTTAATAATAAATTTTGCTTTTGCTGAGGATTTGAGAATGGCAGATGATCAAAAAAAAGAAGGCGCTCACCTTCAAATTCTAAATAAATCTACAACCAAAAACTATTCTTTAAAATTACCTTTAGGGCAGTTTTTTAAGTTTTCTGAAAAAGAATTAGCTGTTTATCAATGTATTCATCAAGATAGAAAAAAAGGTAATGATCATATAGCTCTAATAAAGTTTATTTCAGAAAGTAACAACAAATTAAGTTTTCTTGGCTGGTTATTTAAATCATCTCCTTCATTGGTTACTATCGAAGATCAAATTTATGACATTAAATTACTTGGATGTCTATCGGAGGATCCATTATTTCCTGAGTTTAAGGAAATTAAATAAAATATTCTAAAACGTTTTTTTCAATCTTTTCTGGAAACACAGCGTTTTCTGTTATATTTTCTTTTAGAAGTTTTAGATATTCTTTTCTAGTTATTTCAATTGCTCCAAATTGTTTAAGATGATTTGTAATATATTGAGTATCAAGAATATTAAAATTACCCTCTTTCAAATAAGCAACTAAATATACAAGAGCTACTTTACTTGCATTATCTATTTTACTAAACATGCTTTCTCCAAAGAAAATTCTACCTAATTGGACACCGTATAACCCTCCCACTAATATTCCATTCTGATATGACTCAATTGATGTTGCTAGTCCCAATTTATTTAACTCAAAATAGCTATCAATAATTTCGTCATTTATCCAAGTTTCCTTTCGCTTATTATTTAATTCTGAACAATTCTTTAAAACGCCTATAAAATCATTATTTATTTTGATAATAAAACTTTTCTTTTTAATAATTTTTCTCAGACTTCTTGAGACTGTAAAGTTTTGTATATTAATAATACCTCTATATTCTGGACTTACCCAATAAACAAATGGGTTATTTTTTGATTCGGCCATTGGGAAAATTCCTTTTTTATAACCCTCAATTATTGAGTGAGCAGTTAAAAACATTAAAGACTTTCTAACCAGTTAATATCATAATTGGCAGATAGAAATTTTTTTTCTTTAATAATTTTTTGGTACAAAGGTATAGTAGTATCTATACCGTCAATAACAAACTCATGTAGCGCTCTATTCAATCTTAATAGGCATTCCTCTCTGTTTTTTCCATGAATGATCAATTTTGCAATAAGACCATCGTAATAATTTGTTATTTTTAAACCGTTGTAAAGTCCTGAATCTATTCTAATTCCTGGTCCTCCAGGTACATGATAATTTGTAACATCTCCAGATGAAGGAAAAAAACTTTCATGATTTTCTGCATTAATTCTGCATTCAATTGAATGACCATTAATAGTAGGGTTCTTATTTATAAATGAAACTTTATTTCCATATGCCACACTTATTTGTTCTTTTACTAAATCTATCCCATACACCATCTCAGTAATGGGATGTTCAACTTGTAACCTAGTATTCATTTCTATAAAGAAGAATTCTCCGTCTTGATAAAGAAATTCTATTGTACCAATGTTTTCATAATTCAATTTTTGCATTGCATTAACGCATATTCTAGAAATTTTTTCTCTATCACCATTGCTCAATGCTGGTGAAGGACATTCTTCTATTAGCTTTTGATTTCGTCTTTGAATTGAACAGTCTCTTTCACCAATAGAGAAAATATTACCAAATTTATCAGATATAACTTGAATTTCAATGTGTCTGGGATTTGTTAGGTATTTTTCAATGTAAACAGAATCACTTCCAAAACTTTGTTGTGCTTCAGCTTTTGCAATAAAGAGTTTTTGTTTTAATTCCTCTTCAGAAAAAACTTTTTTTATTCCTCTTCCACCACCTCCATTTGTAGCTTTAATTAAAAGAGGAAAACCAATTTCTTTAGCAACTTTAATTGCTTCTTGATGTGTTTTTACATCACCTTTACTTCCAGGAATAATTGGAATACCAATTTCTTTAGCTTTTTTTTTAGCTAGTATTTTGTTTCCCATAATGTGGATATGTTCCTGCTTCGGCCCTATAAATTTAAATTCATGGTCATTTACAATTTTTGTAAATTCTGCATTTTCAGAAAGCAGGCCAACACCTGGATGGATAGCATCAACATTTGCAATTGTGGCTGCAGAAATTATTGAAGGGATATTTAGATATGAGTCCTTAACTGCAGCTGGTCCGATACAAACACTTTCATCTGCCAACCTTACATGCATGGAATTTTCATCAGCCGTTGAATGCACAGCAACAGTTTTTATGCCCATATCTTTACATGCTCGATGAATTCTTAATGCAATTTCACCTCTATTTGCAATTAATATTTTTTTAAACATAGAATTATTCAATTAAAACTAAGGGTTCTCCAAACTCAACAGGAGTTTGATTTTCCACAAAAATTTTCTTTACTGTTCCAGATTTATTCGCAGTAACTTCGTTCATTGTTTTCATTGCTTCAATAATTAATAGAACTTGACCAATCTTCACTGTCTGCCCGATATCAATGAACATTTTTGAACCTGGTTCAGGAGCTAAATATACTGTTCCTACAAGAGGGGCTTTAATAATATTTTCTAAATTATTATCTTCTAAAGATTCTTTTTTTACTAAACTTGGTCGAGAATATTGTTGCGCTTCAATCTTTGTAACAATATTTTTTTTCAATTTATAAGTATTATTCGAATCTGAAAATTCAAATTCTGATAATTCAAATTCATCCATAAGCTTCGATATTTCTTTTATTAAGGATTTATTTATTTTACTCATTAACTTTTTCCAACATTTGTTTTAAAGCGAAAATTGCTGTAACGTATACTTTGTTACCAAAGCCAGAAATGATACCGTCAACAACTGGACTTAAAAATGATACACTTCTAAAACTTTCTCTTTTGTAAGGATTTGAAATATGTATCTCTATTTTCTTACAATTTACAATTTTTAAGCAATCATGAATTGCAATTGAGGTATGAGTTAGAGCAGCTGCGTTAATTATAAGGCCCGCGTATTTATCTTTCATATTTTGCAGACACTCAATTATCTTTGATTCTGAATTACTTTGAAAAAAAATAATTTCATAATTTATCTCTTGGCTAAATTCTTCACAATCTTTTTTTATTTGTGAAAGAGTTTTTTTTCCATATATTTCAACTTCTCTTTCTCCTAACATATTTAAATTTGGTCCATTTATGACTAAAATTTTTTTCATTTTTGTTCTTTTCGTTCTATTATCATTTCTAGATCAGCTATTTGTGAAGAAATAATATTGTCTTTATTTTTTTGATTCATTTGAATTGCTCTATTCAATTGTAATTTAGCATTTTTTATATCATTTAGTAGTAAAAATTTTTCACTTAAAGCTAAAGACGACAGGGCATATTTTTTTAATTTACCATAACATAGTGCTAAGAAATGCCAAGCATCTACAGGAAATTCTTCAATACTTATATATTTTTTAAGTAATTCAATTGATTCTAAATAATTCCTTTTTCCACCTGTCAAATAAAGCGCTTTTGCAAGACCAAAAAAAAAATGTCTTTCACTTTTGATTAGGTTCAAAGCTTTTCTGTAATTATGCGAAGAATTAAGACCGTCGCCATTTTCGTAAAGTATTTGAGCCTTGATTTCGTAAAAATAGGGATTTTTTGGATTTGACTTAATACATTTATCAATAAACTCTAAAGCTTTTTTTTTATCCCCTTTCAAATGAGATCTTATAGAATTAGAGTACCAAAATTCTAGACTATTTTTGTCATAAATATTTTCAATATGTTCATCTGAAGAGAGAAAACCATTTAGTTTAGCTTGTAAAAGAGCGAGTTTTTTTTCTAAATATGGATTTTTGTAATCATTTTTGTCAACATGAAATTCCAATATTTTTTTTCTTTCACTTGATAAAGGATGAGTCATATTGTAAGGGTTTAATCTAGAAATTCTTTCCTTTTTTTCTAAGATTTCAAATAACTCATACATACCATTCGTAGAATACCCAGATTTTTTAAGAAGCTTTATAGCTGTTTGATCTGCAAAAGATTCCTGATTCCTGGAAAAACTAAGAAATTGTTTCTTTCCTATGTGCTGTCCACCAAGCATTATTGCAGTGCCTGCATCTGGGGCACCAGCTACTATTGCTCCAACAGCTAAAATTGAAGATAAAACTGAACTTATAAGAGAATTATTATATGCTCTATCTCGTTTATTTAAATGTCCACCAACAATATGACCAAATTCGTGGGCTATAACTCCAACAATTTGATTTACATTTTTTGTTTTAGCTAGTAATCCAGTTGTTATAAATATTCTTGGCCCATTTGTAACAAATGCATTAATATATTGTTGTTTGTCTATATAAAACCTTATATTTTTGGAATCAATTTCAATTAAATTAATTATTGGGTCAGAAATTTCACTTAGAAAATTTTCTATTTCGGCGTCACGTACTAGATTAATTTTTTGACAAAATAAAAAATGCGGAATAAAAAGAATTAGAATGACAAGTAATTTATCTAAATTTTTCATTAAGATGTTATAATATAGAAAAAAAAAGTTTTTGGTATGAATATAAAAAATTTTTACAGTCCATCTAAAAGATCATGTATACAAAGTTTTCTTGTGATGGACGTTCTGGCAAATTCAAAAAAAATTGAAGAATCTGGAAAAAAAATTTGGCATTTTGAACTTGGTGAACCCTCACCCAAAACACCAAAATTAGTTACTGAAGAAGCCAAAAAATTAATTGATATGAATATACCTGGGTATACTCCTTCAAACGGAATATTTGAATTAAGAAAATCTATATCTGATTTCTATCTCAAACAAAAATTAATTGTGGATCCAGATTGTATTTTTATAACAACAGGTTCTTCTGGTGCTTTTTTACTTACTTTTCTTGCATGTTTTGATCCAGGTGATGAAGTCCTCATATTCAATCCCTCTTATCCAGCATATAAAAATATTTTGAATTCATTAAATATTAAAGTTGTTGAAGTCCCGTCAAATCCTGAAAAAAACTTTAATATAGATATATACAAAGTTAGAAACTACCCCAATATTAAGGGTCTCATTATATCAAGTCCTAATAATCCAAATGGACAAATCTTTACAAAAGAAGAGTTAGAATATATTTATGGATTTTGTAGTGAAAATAATATCATTTTGATATCTGATGAAATTTATCACGGAATTGGAAATAAAAGTGCATGTAATTCTTTATTTTCATTTGGTCAAAAATGTTTTGTAATAAATAGTTTTTCAAAATATTTCTGTATGCCAGGTTGGAGGCTTGGTTGGGTAATAGTTCCAAAAAACTTTCAGAAAAACTTTTTAAAACTCTCTCAAAATTTATTTATATCCTCAAATAATATTGCACAATATTCTGCTCTTAAAGCTTTTGAGTGTGAAAAAGAATTTGAAGAAAATAACAAAATGTACAACTTGAATAGAGAATATGTCAATAAAATATTAAAATCTACACCTTGGAACAAATTCTCGCGATCTTTAGGTGGATTTTACAGCTATATTAATATTTCTGATTATTCTTACAACTGTTCAGAGGTTGTAAATAAGTTATTAAATGAAACAGGAGTTGCACTCACGCCTGGGATTGATTTCGATAGTGAGAATGGGAACTTAGCTATACGATTATCTTTTTCAAATGAGCATTCAATACTAAAAGAAGGTATGACTGTATTAAAAAATTGGATCAATAAAAATTATTGACTCCACCAACCTTGTTTTTTATCAATATTTTTTATTTTTTCTTCTTTTTTATTTGTAACATTTGAGATTGATTCAAGTTTCTTAATATTTTTATTTTTTAATTTATTTTTCATTTTTGATTTGCCAACATTTCCATTGTAAAAGTCAAGTGCTTTTGCCCGATAACTTGTCCTTTTCTTTGGCAATGTAGTTTCGATCTCTGGATGTATTTTCTTTGTGCTATTTTTGTTATTTTCAGTAGTTTTATATTTTTTTAAATCACAACCTTTAGAATCAATAATTTTATCCTCTTCTTTAGTAACTTTTTTTTGAGATTTATTATTTTCTAGGTACTCTTGAGCCTTTAAAATTTTAGTTTCGTCGTTGCAATTATCATAAATAATTTCGTAATCACAAAATATTGATGATTCTGATGTTGAAAATAGAGGAAACTCAACGAGGTGTATTTTTCTTTTGTACTTTTCTTTTAAAATTTTTAAAATATCTGATTTATCTTTTTTTATATATCCTATCACTTTTTTGTGAGCTAAAATTTGAAAAAATGGACTTTTTGAGTAAATAAGCTTTTCCTCACAAACTCTTAAAATTTGCATAGCTAAAAAATCTATACTGTTAACAAAGCCAACTCCATTACAAGTACTACAGAGATTGGATGTTGCTGAATTTATCACTTGCTTTAATCTTTGTCTTGACATTTCCAAAAGACCAAAACTACTAATTTTTCCACATTGTACTCTTGCTCTGTCTCTTTTAATGGAATCTTTCATTTTTCTTTCTACTTTAAAATTATTGGATCTCTCAAGCATATCAATAAAATCAATTACAATTAGTCCAGCTAGATCTCTAAGTTTGATTTGTCTTGCAATCTCTTCTGCGGCTTCAAGATTGGTTTTTAATGCAGTATCTTCAATATTTCTTTGTTTCGTATATCTTCCCGAATTTACATCTATTGCAACAAGCGCTTCTGTCTGATTAATAACAATATAACCCCCAGATTTAAGCTTTACGTTTTGTTTATTGATTACATTAATTTGATTTTCTAAATTATTTAACGCAAACAATGAACCATTTTTACTCTCGTTATCAACACTTATTAATTTTAGATAATTTGGTATAAAAGATTTCATAATTTCTTTTGCTTTTTTAAATACTTCTTTATCGTTTACAATAATTTCTTTTATATTTGAATCAAAATAGTCTCTTATTGAACGTTTTAGTAAATTTCCTTCTTCATGTATAAGCTCCGGAGCTGTTGATTTAATTGTTGTAGCGGTAATTTGATTCCAAACTTTTAGAAGAGCTCTGTAGTCTCGAGAAATATCGGTTTTTTTAACTTCTTGTCCAGCAGTTCTTATTATAACACCCATACCTTTTTTTATGTTAAGTATATTTAAGATTTCCTTTAATTTTTTTCTTAAAGTAACATCAAAGATTTTTCTTGATATACCTCCTCCTTTGTTAGTATTCGGCATTAAAACACAGTATCTTCCCGCTAGAGATAGTCTTGTTGTTACTGCTGCGCCTTTATTACCTCTTTCTTCTTTTACAACTTGTATTAGTATAACTTGATTTCTTTTTATAACTTCTTGTATGGAGTATTTTCTGTGAATAGAATATGTTTTAGGTTTATTAAATCTATTTTTCTTTATTTTAGGTTTCTTTAATTCAACCTCCTCAAATAACTCTTTATCATTACTCGGTTTATAATTGAAAAAATCAATAACTCTATCTAGAAAAGTTTTTTTTCCATTTGTATCAATTTTGTGAGGATCAATATATCTACTTTGATTTATTTCTAAATCATCTTCGTCAGTTGTTTCTTCTGAATATTTGGAGGAATCTTTGCTTTCCTCGGCTAATATTTTTTCTTTATCTGATGTTGGAATTTTAAAATAATCTGGATGAATCTCATTGTATGCTAAAAAACCATGTCTTTGAGCTCCATAATCAACAAATGCTGCTTGAAGAGACGGTTCAACTCTTATAATTTTTGCTAAGTATATATTACCTTTTGTTGGTTTTAATTTTAAAAACTCTGATTCATACTCAATTAATCTATCATCTTCGACAATTGCCATTCTGGTTTCATCTTTTTGACTGGCATCAATAAACATTTTTTTTGACATTTTATCTCTCTAACTCTGTAAATTTTATATTTAAAATACATTTTTAATTTTTTTTTATTAAATAATTCTAATCATTATTATCAATTACATTCAAAAAAAATCAAACATATTGTTTTTTTTGTTCTATAATTACTATATATAGTATATTAATTTTTTTAAATATTTAAGTTGTTTAAGTTTAAGAATTTCCTTTTTATAGTTTTGCTTGCATTTTCCATAGATCTTAAATCTATTGAAATATTAAATTATAGATTTGGACTAAATAAAGATATAAACCGAATTGTTATCGATATCAACCAAAATGCTGAATTTAAGCACTCTATCAAAAAAAAAAAAATAATTTTGGAATTTAAAAAAGAAATTTTAAAGACAAAGGATTTTCAAAAAGAAGTTAATTCAGTTCTAAACAATATTTTTGTCAAGGACAGATATGTCCTTGTAGTAGATTTTGAAAAAGATGTATTATTTGAACAAGTTTTTTTTATAAAAAAAAAAGATGATAAAAAGCCAAGAATAGTAATTGACTACAGAGAACTTAATAAAGAAAGCTTTAAAAAAAAAATTATTGTTTTTGACCCCGGTCACGGTGGAAGAGATTCTGGAGCCATTGGAGTAGGGGGAATTCGTGAAAAAAAAATCACTTTATCCTTTGCAAAAAGGATAAAAAATAAGCTAAAAGATAATAAAAAATTCAATATTATATTAACACGCAATAATGATAAATATTTAAAACTCAGACAGAGAGTTGAATACGCTAGAAAAATGAAAGCTGATTTATTTATTTCGTTACATGCGGATTATCATATGAACAAAAGTGTGAGTGGAGTTTCAATTTATACTTTATCTGAAAAAGCTTCAGATAAAGAGGCTGAAGCACTTGCAAAAAGAGAGAATAAAGAAGATTTAATTGAAGGCTTAGATTTATCTGCAGAATCAAAAGAAGTAGCTAATATTTTAATTGATCTTACTCAACGAGAAACAATGAATCAGGCAAGTTACTTTGTTAATTTTTTGATAAAGGAGCTAAGAAAAAGGACTAAACTTTTACAAAGAACCCATAGATTTGCTGGTTTTGCTGTTTTAAAAGCACCTGATATCCCCTCTATTTTGTTAGAAATGGGTTATTTATCAAATAAAAAAGATTCCAAATTATTAATGGATAAAAACTATCAAGAGAAATTAATAGATGGTATTATAATAGCAATGGAAAAGTATTTCCAATGGAGTGAAAACAATAGTTTAAATTAAATTTATGAAAGACAATTATTTTTTAAATTTCTTATTTATTACCTTAATATTAGCTGCATCAGGATTTATTTTTATCTTTACTATACTGTGGTACTTTGGAAAAGATTTACCTAATTTTGAAAAATTAGAAAATTATGAACCACCTGTAGTGTCTCGAGTATATGCAGCTGATGGTAATTTCTTGGAAGAGTATTCTAGGGAAAATAGAATTTTCTCATCTTATGATCAAATACCTAAACAATTAATAAATTGTTTTTTAGTAGCCGAAGATAGAAATTTTTTCACACATTATGGTTTTGATCTAAAAGGTATATTAAGAGCTTTTTTAAAAAATTCATTAAATGTTTTTAGTAATAAAAGACCAGAAGGCGCTTCTACAATAACTCAGCAAGTTGCAAAAAATTTTTTACTATCAGGCGAAATTTCTTATACAAGAAAAATTAAAGAGATAATACTTGCTTTGAGAATAGAAAATCTATTAACCAAAAATGAGATTTTAGAGCTTTATTTAAATGAAATTTATTTAGGAAATAGGTCTTACGGAGTTGTATCTGCTTCAGCTAATTACTTCAACAAATCACTTTATGAACTTGAACTTCACGAAATGGCTTTGTTAGCAGCATTACCAAAAGCACCGAGTAAATACAACCCATTTACCAATTCAGAACAGTCAATTAAGAGGAGAAATTGGGTTTTGTCAAGACTTTTAGCTGAGGGTTTTATAGATTCAGCTAAATATGAACAGTTTGTTAAGAAAGAGGTAAAATTACAAAAAAAAAATAAGATTTTTCAAAGTAAAGCTTCATTTTTTAAAGAAGCAATCAGAAGAGAAATAATTGAAAATTATAGCGAAAAAAAACTCTATAATCAGGGATTATCAATTATTTCATCTCTTGATACAAATCTTCAATTGATTGCTGAAAAAGTTTTTCAAAACGGTATTAATGAGTTCGATAAAAGGAAAGGTTGGAGAGGTTCGCTTAGCAATATCAAGACAGGAAATGATTGGCATGAAAATTTAGAAAAATTTAAAAAAAATAACAGCAATATCTCTAAAAATTTGTCAGTTGTTTTAAAAATTAATAAAAATTCTTTGGAAGTAGGAAAATATGATGGATCAAAAATACAGGTTTTTAGAGAAAATCTTGGTATTCTGAAAAATAGATCGCTCGCAAATTTAAATGAATTATTTAATTTAGGAGATCTTATTTTAGTTGATAGTAAGACCAATGATCTTTTTCAAACACCTGATGTTAACGGTGGATTAGTTGTAATAGAAAATAATTCTGGCAGAATATTGGCTATGGTTGGAGGATATGATTCAACTTCATCCTTTAATAGAGTAAATCAAGCAATGCGTCAGCCGGGTTCAGCGTTTAAACCATTTGTTTATGCTACTGCACTAGAAAATAACTTTTCTCCTGTATCAAGGGTTTTAGATGCACCCGTCATTATTGAAAACCCTACTAATAAAAAAAAATGGAGACCGCAAAATTACGGTAAAAAATTCTTTGGACTTAGCACCTTGAGGTTAGGTATGGAGAAATCAAGAAACCTTATGACAGTGCGATTAGCAAAGTTGGTTGGTCTAGATAAGATTAAAGATCTTTCTTTAAACTTTGGAATTTATGAAAAATTTCCAAAACTAATGTCTTCAAGTTTAGGTTCCGTTGAAACCAGTTTGATAAAAATTGCCACAGGGTATGCAATTTTTGCTAATGGTGGCTATTACGTGAAACCCTCTTTAATAGATAAAATTCAGGATAGATATGGCAAAACCCTTTATAAACAAGATAAAAGAATATGTAACAGTTGTGTATTAGATTCTAAAAATTATACTGATGCAGAATTAAAAAATCTTGAAGTTTTTCCTCAAATTTTTGAAAATAGAAAAAAGGTTATTTCTTCTGAAACTGCATTTCAAATTACTTCATTATTAATGGGAGTAATTGAGAGAGGGACTGCAAAAAATCTCAATTTTTTAGATTTTCAGATCGCTGGGAAAACTGGAACAACAAATAATAATCAAGATGCATGGTTCATTGGATACAATTCAGAAATAACTGTGGGTATTTATATTGGTTATGATGATCCAAAGCCACTGGGAAAAAGCGAAACTGGCTCAAAAGTTGCTGCTCCAATTTTTGGAGATTTTATGAAAACTGTATACTCTAAAAAAAAACCTATGCCTTTTTTTGTGCCAGAAGGAATTAAGTTTGTAAACGTGGATATAAAAACCGGAATTCCATCAAATAAAAATTATATCTTAGAAGCTTTAAAAAAAGATTTTGATTTTAAAAAACAAACGCAAAATGTAATTGTTGATGAAGATTTTGAGAATGAGGGGTTTTATTAATGTCATATGATAATAGAGAACTCACGCAAAAAATAAAGGTTTTATTCGAAAACCTAAGGGGGTATGTTTGAAAAAAAAGATATGAGAAATAATCTTAAAGAGATCGAAAAAAAGCTTTTAGACGAATCAATCTGGAATGATCACAAAAAGTACAATGTTTTATTAAAAAAGAAAAATAACATTAAAAATTTCTTAAATTCCTTAAAAACTCAAGAAACACTTTTTTTAGAAAAGATAGAACTGCTTAAACTCGCAGATGAAGAATTTGATACAATATTATTAGGCGAACTAAATCGAGAATTACATAAAGTTTATGAAGATCTTAATTCTCTTCAAGTTGAAACTTTAATGAATGGAAAAGCTGATCACAAAAATTCTTTCATAGAAATTCATTCAGGTGCTGGCGGAACAGAATCTCAGGATTGGGTCGAAATGATGTTGAGAATGTATACGAGATGGTGCGATTTAAAGGAATTCTCCTATGAGGTAGTTGATCAAACGGATGGAGAAGAGGCAGGTTTAAAATCAGTTACTATTAAAGTCAAGGGTGAGAGATCATACGGTTGGCTTAAAAATGAAACGGGTGTTCATAGGCTTGTTAGAATATCTCCCTTTGACTCACAGTCCAGAAGACACACAAGTTTCGCTTCAGTTTCATGTTATCCTGAAGTTGATAATTCAATAAAAGTTGATATTTTCGAAAAAGATGTGAGAATCGATACATTCAGGGCTTCTG